>Ga0179589_10000016_pt1 | contig 22613 bp, 29 predicted proteins | sample CZOMad2_1_08_16f_FD_182923 | JGI IMG/M metagenome (GOLD analysis project Ga0179589, IMG submission 182923) | Vadose zone soil fungal communities from Angelo Coast Range Reserve, California, USA - CZOMad2_1_08_16fungal | ecosystem: Environmental > Terrestrial > Soil > Vadose zone | place: USA... | reverse complement strand
GGACCGGGAGGCAGATAGTCTCCGCCCGACGAGCATGCACCGATGCTCAGACTCACGGCGAGCGCGATCGCGGCGGCCCGCATCGTCGCCGGGCTACCCACGAGCCGTATCCGGTTGCGGCACGGCGGCCAGTAGGCGCCGTGTGTAGTCGTGCTGTGGCCGGCTGAAGATCTCATCGCTGTCACCCTGTTCCACGATGGCGCCGCGGAACATCACGGCGACCCGGTGTGCGAGATGTTTGACCACCGAAAGGTTATGCGAGATAAACAGATACGACAATCCGAACTGCTGCTGCAGATCAAGCAACAGGTTGATGATGCCGGCCTGAATCGAAACGTCGAGCGCGGAGACGGGTTCGTCGAGCGCCAGGATCTTGGGCTGCAACGCCAACGCACGCGCTATCCCGATCCGCTGCTTCTGGCCGCCGGAGAATTCGCCGGGATAGCGGCTGGCGTCGGCGTGTCGCAGCCCGACTGTCTCGAGTAGCTCAGCAACCCGCTCGCTGGTGTCGGCCTTGTTGAATCCGTTGGCGTGCAACGGCTCCGCCAGCAGCTCGAAAACCGGCAGTCGCGGGTCCAGCGAAGCCGCCGGATCTTGAAAGATGACCTGGATGTCGCGTCGCATTGCCCGCCGGCTCGCCGACTTCAACGTGGCAACGTCGGTCCCCAGCACTTCGATCGAACCTGATTGCGGCGCAACCAACTCGAGGATCTCGTGCAGGGTAGTCGATTTACCCGAACCCGACTCACCCACAATGGCCAGCGTGCGGCCCTGCTGGAGCTCGAAACTGATGCCGTCGACCGCGCGCACTTCGCCGATGTTGCGGCGAAACAGCACGCCTTTGGTCAACGGATAAGTCTTGACCAGATCGCGTACCCGCACGACGACGGGTGGTTGGCCGGGCTCGCTGGCCGTGGCTTCGGTGCTGACTCCGTAAATATCTGCAGCACTTCGCCCGACGACATGTTCGGTGCGGATGCAGGCCGCCCGGTGATCAGGGGCGACCGGCAGCAGCGCCGGCTCCTCGGCACGGCACTCGTCGACGACAAGCGGGCAGCGAGGCGCGAACGGACATCCGGGCTCGAGGTCCGACAGCGACGGGGGAGCGCCCGGTATTGGCACCAGCCGGGTGCCCTGCGGGGCATCCAAACGAGGCACCGAACCCAATAATCCTACGGTGTAAGGCATCCGGCGGTCGCGGTAGACATCGCCGACGGCGGCTGATTCGACGATGCGCCCGGCGTACATCACCAGCGCGCGGTCGGCGAATTCGCCGACCACACCCAGGTCGTGGGTGATAATCAGTACCCCGGCCCCGGTGACATCGCGAGCGGTCTTGAGTACCTCGAGGATCTGCGCCTGCACGGTGACGTCGAGGGCGGTGGTGGGCTCGTCGCAGATCAACAGGTCGGGATCGTTGGCGATCGCGATCGCGATGACCACGCGCTGGCGTTCGCCACCGGACAACTCGTGCGGAAACGCACGAGCGCGCCGCTCGGGCTGGGCGATGCCGACCAGCTCGAGCAATTCGATCGCGCGCTGACGTGCGGCTCTCTTGCCGGTACGCGGCTGGTGTACCTGGATGGCTTCGGCGATCTGGTCGCCGACGGTATAGACCGGGGTCAGCGCTGACATCGGATCCTGGAAGACCGTGCCGATCGTGTTGCCGCGAAACCGCGACATCGCGTCGTCACGCAGCCCGACCAACTCGTTGCCCTGCAACCGCACCGAACCGTGGACGTCGGCATACTCCGGCAGCAGAGCCACCACCGCCATCGCCGCCGTCGACTTACCCGATCCGGATTCGCCGACAATGGCCACAACCTCACCCGCGTCGACGTGAAAATCGACGCCGCGCACTGCTTTCAGCGGTTGACCTTCGGTGGGAAAGCTTACGGTCAGATTGGCGACTTCGAGTAGCCGGCTCATCGGCGACCACCTCGCGATGCGCCGCTGGTGGGATCAAGCGCGTCGCGCAAACCGTCGCCAGTCAGGTTGGCGCACACCAGGATCAGCACCAGGACACCGGCGGGGAACAAGAACACCCACGGGAAGGTCGTCGCCGATTGGGTGCCGTCGGCGATCAGCGTTCCCAGCGACACGTCTGGGGGCTGGATGCCGAAACCGAGGTAGCTGAGCCCGGTTTCGGCCAGGATCGCCACGGCGACATTCAGCGCCGTATCGATGATCAAGATCGACGCAACGTTGGGAACTACGTGATGGGTGATGATCCGCCGATTAGCAACCCCCATATACCTCGCGGCCTGGATGAATTCGCGTTCGCGCAGGCTCATCGTCATGCCGCGGACCATCCGCGAGCTGACCATCCAACCGAAGCCCGACAACAGCAGCACCAGCACAATGACGTTGCCAGAGTTCTTGGTGCGCGGAGTCAGGATCAGGATCAGGATGAAGCTGGGCACCACCAGCATCAGGTCGACGAGCCACATCAGCGCTCTGTCGCGCCAACCGCCGAAGTAGCCGGCGATCGACCCGACTGTCGCGGCGATGCCGGTGGAGATGATCGCCACGCAAAGACCGATCAGCATCGACTTCTGCATGCCCCGCAAAGTCTGGGCCAGCAGATCCTGGCCGAGTGCGTTGGTGCCCAACCAATGTCGGGTGTTCGGCGGCTGCAGCAACGCGGTGTAGTCGAGGTCGGTGTAGGAGTAAGGCAGAAACGACGGCAACGCGTAGCAGCCGACGAACAGCAACAGCAGCACAATCAGTGACGCCACCGCCGACGGGCTGCGCAGGAATCGACGCAACACCAGCGTGCGACGCGAGGCGAATTCCGGTGCCTCTAGACCCGATTTGGCGTGCAGGGCGGCGGTATCGGTCACGACACTCGCACCCTGGGATCAAGCGCAGCATAGATGAAATCGGAGAGCAGACCGGCCAGCAACACGACGGCGCCGGCGAACACCGTGATCGCGGCGACGATGTTGGCGTCTTGGGTCGCGACGCCCTGCACCATCCATTCCCCCATGCCGTGCCAGCCGAAGATCTTCTCGACGAACACCGCGCCGGTAACCAGACCGGCGACGCCGTAGGCGAACAGCGTGGCCAGTGGTATCAGCGCCGTTCGCAACCCGTGCTTGACCAGAGCGCGGCGGCGGTTCAGCCCCTTGGCGCGCGCGGTCCGGATGAAATCCTGGCCGAGGACGTCGAGCATCGCGTTGCGCTGATATCGACTGAACCCGGCGGCGGTGCCCAGCGCAAGGGTGAGCGTGGGTAATACCAAGTGCTGCAGGCGATCCACGAACTGCGCCCACACGCCGTCGATCACTGCCGGTGACGTCTCTCCGGTGTACTGGAACAGCTGTGCACCCATCGCCCAGTTCACCCGCAACGCCCCCAGGATCAGCAGGTTGGCGATCACGAACGTCGGGGTCGACAGCACCAGTAGCGACAGCATGGTGATGACGCGGTCGCTGAGCCGGTACTGGCGGATCGCCCCCCACGCGCCCAGCACCACCCCGATGATCGTGCCGGCCACCGAACCGATGAGCAGCAGTCGAAGGCTGACGCCGATGCGACGCCACAGCTCGCCCGACACTGGCTGGCCGGTCACGGTGGCGCCGAAGTCGCCGCGGACGGCGTGCGAGGCCCAGTCCGCATAGCGCAGCGGGATGGGTTTGTTCAGACCAAGCTCGGCGGCCTTGGCGTCGATGACGGCCTGCGGCGGGCGCGGGCTGCGCTGCATCAGGCTTTCCAGTGGCGAGAAAGCCACCGACGTCAGACAAAAAGTCAAAAACGACGCGAGCGCCAACAGCACGATGTAGTTCAGCACGCGACGTGCCAAGAAGCGGGTCATGGCTACCGGCCTCCCCCGTGTCGCATTGGCACAGACTAAGAGACGGTTCGTCGATCAGCGCGAGCAACCGCGAACGGGCGGGCAGACGACGGCTTGCCAGGAAACGCCTTGTCGTCGGCGGGGCGCCGCGATGCCATGCCCGACAAACCGATGGGTTCGCGTCCCGGCCTGCCGGCGGCGGGGCCGCGAAGTTTCAGTCGCTCGCCGCGGCGGCCTAGGCGTTGCCGTTTTGAACAGCGGATATGCGATCAATTCGGCCTCATCGTGTCAGTGTCAAGGGTCTGGTGCATTGCGATCCCCTTGATTTGGACCGGTGGAATCACGGCGGCCGGATTGCTACGATTACCTGCTCAAGTCGTGGAATCAGCAAACAAAAGAGGAGAAGGCTGTGACGGTCACCGACGACTACCTAGCCAACAAGGCCGAATATGCGAAGTCGTTCGAGGGTCCACTGCCGCTGCCACCGAGCAAGCATGTGGCGGTCGTGGCGTGCATGGACGCCCGGCTGGATGTGCACAGCCTGCTTGGCATCAAGGAGGGCGAGGCGCATGTCATCCGTAACGCCGGCGGAGTGGTCACCGACGACGCGATCCGTTCACTGGCCATCAGTCAGCGGCTGCTGGGAACCACAGAGATCATCCTGATCCATCACACCGACTGCGGGATGCTGACTTTCACCGACGACGACTTCAAGCGCGCTATTCAGGACGAGACCGGAGTCAAACCGCCCTGGTCGGCCGAGGCCTTCCCCGATCTGGCGGAGGATGTCCGGCAGTCACTGCAGCGCATCGAAAACAGCCCGTACGTCACCAAGCACACGTCGGTGCGCGGGTTCATCTTCGACGTCGCCACCGGCAAGCTCAACGAGGTCGCGCTGTAGCGACTTAGCTGGTCGAGCGTGAAGCCACTGCGAGAAATCCGGGGCGGAGATTTCGCGATGGCTTCACACTCGGTGTGCGGGGGATCGTGAAGCCGGTTTAGCAGCCCCGGCATCGACTACCAGCGTTTGGGCTGAGTTCATTGACAGCGGCGGGGCAGGCTGGTTTCATACTAGGTAATACTCATAAACCTGACCAGTTCTACCAACTTTACCCAGAATTGAGGGGTTGATGACCAGCCAAGAGACGACGGCCAGCCCGGCGGCGGGGCAGTACGAATTAAGCCATCTCCGCTCGCTGGAGGCCGAAGCCATCCACATCATTCGTGAGGTGGCCGCCGAGTTCGAGCGCCCGGTCCTGCTGTTCTCCGGCGGCAAGGACTCGATCGTGATGCTGCATCTGGCGCTCAAGGCGTTTCGCCCCGGCCGACTGCCGTTCCCGGTGATGCACGTCGACACCGGCCACAACTTCGACGAGGTGCTCGAGACCCGCGACGAGCTGGTGGCCGAGACCGGGGCACGGTTGGTGGTGGCTCTGGTGCAAGACGACATCGATGCAGGCCGAGTCGTTGAGACCATCCCGTCGCGTAATCCGATCCAGACGGTGACGCTGCTGCGAGCCATCCGGGAGAACAAGTTCGACGCGGCATTCGGCGGCGCGCGGCGCGACGAGGAGAAGGCGCGCGCCAAGGAGCGGGTGTTCAGTTTCCGCGACGAGTTCGGCCAATGGGACCCGAAGGTCCAGCGGCCTGAGCTGTGGAACACCTACAACGGGCGGCATCACAAGGGTGAGCACATCCGGGTGTTCCCGCTGTCCAATTGGACCGAGTTCGACATCTGGTCCTACATCGGCGCCGAGAAGATCAAGTTGCCGTCGATTTATTTCGCGCACCGGCGGCGGGTCTTTCGCCGCGACGGCATGCTGCTGGCCGAACACCGGCACCTGCGCCCGCGCCCGGACGAGGAAGTGTTCGAGGCCTCGGTGCGGTTCCGCACCGTCGGCGACGTCACCTGCACCGGCTGTGTGGAATCGACAGCGACCACCGTGTCAGAGGTCATCGCTGAGACCGCCGTGTCGCGGTTGACCGAACGTGGGGCCACCAGGGCCGACGACCGGATCTCCGAGGCCGGCATGGAAGATCGCAAGCGACAGGGGTACTTCTGATGACGACACTGCTGCGCCTGGCCACTGCGGGCTCCGTCGACGACGGTAAGTCCACGCTGATCGGTCGGTTGCTGTACGACTCCAAGGCCGTGATGGAAGACCAGTGGGCGTCGGTGCAGGCCACCTCCAAGGAGCGCGGTCACGATTACACGGACCTGGCGCTGGTCACCGACGGCCTGCGGGCCGAACGCGAACAGGGCATCACGATCGACGTCGCCTACCGCTACTTCGCCACTCCCAAGCGGAAATTCATCATCGCCGACACCCCGGGTCACATCCAGTACACCCGCAACATGGTGACCGGTGCGTCCACGTCCCAACTGGTGATTGTGCTCGTCGATGCCCGCCACGGCCTGCTGGAGCAATCCCGCCGGCACGCGTTCCTGGCATCGCTGCTGGGCATCCAGCACATTGTTCTTGCGGTCAACAAGATGGACCTGATCGACTGGAACAAAGAGACATTCGAGGCGATTCGAGACGAATTTCATGCCTTCGCTGCACGCCTGGACGTGCAGGACGTGGTCGCCATCCCGATCTCAGCGCTGCACGGCGACAACGTGGTGACCAAGTCGGACCTCACCCCGTGGTACGACGGGCCGGCGATGTTGTCGCATCTCGAGGAGGTCTATATCGGCGGTGATCGCAACATGGTCGATGTCCGGTTCCCGGTGCAGTACGTCATCCGGCCGCAGACCCGCGAGCACCAAGACCACCGCAGCTATGCCGGAACCGTGGCCAGCGGCGTGATGCGTCCGGGCGATGAGGTGGTCGTCCTGCCGACCGGCAAGTCCACCCGGATCACCGCGATCGACGGGGCGACGGGTCCAGTGGCAGAAGCATTCCCACCGATGGCCGTCGCGGTGAGCCTGGCCGACGACATTGACATCTCGCGCGGTGATTTGATTGCCCGCACCAACAATCAGCCGAGGGTTGCGCAGGAGTTCGATGCGACCGTGTGCTGGATGGCGGACGGCTCGGTACTGGAAGCCGGTCGCGAATACCTCATCAAGCACACCACCCGCACCACGCGGGTAAAGGTCACGGCACTGGACTACCGCCTTGACGTCAACACCCTGCATCGCGACAAGGCCGCGACGGCATTGCAGCTCAATGAACTTGGCCGTATCTCGCTGCGCACCCAGGTGCCGCTACTGCTCGACGAGTACACCCGTAATGCCAGCACCGGGTCGTTCATCCTGATCGATCCCAACACCAACGGGACCGTGGCTGCGGGCATGGTGTTGCGCGACATTTCGGCCCGAACGTCAAGCCCCAACACCGTGCGGCACGATTCGCTGGTGACCGCGGCGGACCGGCTGTCCCGGGGAAGTACGGTGTGGTTCACCGGACTGTCGGGCTCAGGCAAGTCGTCGGTGGCGATGCTGGTCGAGCAGAGGCTTCTCGAAACTGGCGTTCCAGCTTATGTTCTCGACGGCGACAACCTGCGGCATGGCTTGAACGCCGACCTTGGGTTCAGCATGGCCGACCGCGCCGAGAACCTGCGCCGGCTGGCGCATGTGGCGATGCTGCTCGCCGATTCCGGGCATACCGTGCTGGTGCCGGCGATCAGCCCGCTTGCCGAGCACCGTGAGGTGGCCCGTCGCGTGCACGCCGAGGCGGGGATCGACTTCATCGAGGTGTTCTGTGATACCCCGCTCGAAGACTGCGAAAGGCGCGACCCCAAAGGTCTTTACGCGAAGGCGCGTGCCGGTGAGATCACCCATTTCACCGGAATCGACAGTCCCTACCAGCGGCCGAAGAACCCCGATGTGCGGCTCACTCCGGACCGCAGTTGCGACGAACTGGCGCAGCAGGTCGTCGACGTGATCGAGTCGCGAGGGTGAGCGACCACGAGGTGGCGGCGCGGCTGGCCACCGAAGCCGGCCAACTGCTGCTCGCGGTACGCGAGGAGCTTGCCGACGCAACGGACGCCGAGCGAAAGGCAGCGGGGGACAAGCGGTCCCACGATTACCTGATGGAGGCGCTCACCCGCGAACGCCCGGGCGACGCCGTACTGTCCGAAGAAGGCGCCGACAACCCGGTGCGGTTGCGCTCCGAACGGGTGTGGATCGTCGACCCGTTGGACGGCACCCGCGAGTTCTCCGAACTCGGCCGTCAGGACTGGGCCGTGCACGTCGCGCTGTGGCAATCCGGCAACTTGGTCGCCGGCGCGGTTGCGCTTCCGGCGCAGGGCGTCACGTTAGCCACGCCCGATCCCGCACCGCCGCCGGCATACGCCGGCGAGCCTCGCATTGTGGTTTCGCGTACCCGCCCGCCGGCGATCGCGCTGCAGGTCCGCGACCACCTGGACGGCACGTTGGTCGCGATGGGATCGGCCGGCGCCAAGGTCGCCGCGGTCATTCAGGGGTTGGCCGATGTGTACGTGCACGCCGGCGGACAGTACGAGTGGGATTCGGCGGCGCCGGTCGCGGTGGCCCGCGCGGCCGGCTTACACACCTCGCGTATCGACGGTTCGCCGCTGGAGTACAACCGGCCCGATCCGCTGCTGCCCGACCTGGTGGTGTGCCGTCCCGAATACGCCGACGCGGTGCTGGCGGTCACCGGCTTGAGCGATCCCGGCCCGTAACCTTGAACAAGTGCGCGACTTCTCCCCGGGCCGTTCCCCGGCCCGCATCGTCGTCGCGCGGCGGTGGGAGGATCCAGTATGCGGATGTCGGCCAAGGCGGAGTACGCGGTGCGGGCGATGGTCCAGCTGGCGACCCTCGATGACGACGTGCGGGTCACGACTGACGACCTGGCGAGCGCCCAAGGCATCCCGCCGCAGTTTCTCGTCGACATCCTGTCCGACCTGCGAACCGATCGGCTGGTGCGCAGCCATCGCGGTCGCGACGGTGGATACGAATTGGCTCGCCCCGGTACCGAAATCAGCATCGCCGATGTACTGCGCTGCATCGACGGCCCGCTGGCCAGCGTCCGCGACATCGGGTTGGGCGATCTGCCCTATTCCGGTCCGACTGCGGCGTTGACCGACGTCTGGCGGGCGTTGCGGGGAAGCATGCGCTCGGTGCTGGAGGAGACGACCCTGGCCGACGTCGCGGCGGGCACCCTGCCCAAACACGTCGGTCGGCTGGCCGACGACTATCGCGCGCAGGAAAGCAGGCGCCACGGCCCGCGCAGTGCCAGCTAGCCGCCTGAGCCGTAGGGCCGGGTGAGGATCTCCAGGTAGTGTCCGGCCGGATCGGGAAAGTACACGCCGCGGCCGCCGTCCCTGGTGTTGATCTCGCCGGGCCGTTGGCGGCCCGGGTCCGCCCAGTGCTGCAGCCCGCGTGATTGGATCCTGCCGTAAATCGCGTCGAAGTCGTCCTCGGTGACCAGAAACGCGTAATGCTGCGGCCGGATCTCCTCGCCATCGGCCACATCGGCGTAGTCGAGGCTCGCGCCGTGTTCGAGGGTGACGGTGAGGAAGTGACCGAACGGCACCGGATTGGGCAGCCCGAACAGCTCGCTGACAAACTCGGCGGACTCCCGCTTATCGCGGGCGGCGACAATGGTGTGATTGAAAGCAATAGGCATTGTGCTTGCCAGTCAACCACTCTGGCGGGCCCGCCACAATGCCGACATTGCTACTTTGGCGCGGTCAACTCCAAGGCAATGTTGTCCGGGTCACGGAACTCCAAGATGTAGGACGGTCCGATGTCCTTGACCGGCTCGTGGTCGATGCCGAGATCGTCGAGATACTTTGCCGCGGCGTCTAATTCGGCCTTATCGGCCGTCCTGAACGCGATATGGTCCAGGCCGGCACGGTCCTCGTGGAACCGATCGGTGGCAACCGGCCGTAGCGCGATCAGCGCGCCGCCCAGGTCGTAGATGACACCACCGAACAGGAACCCGAGCTGCTCGCGGGTCGCTGCGTCGGCGTTGTCCGGGATCTCGATCAGAATGGGCCACCCGAACACGCTCTCGTAGAACCGTCGAGAGCGCTCGATATCGGTGACGGTGAGCCGCACATGCGCGATCGAATTGGCGGTGATGCCCATCCGGTCATGCTGCCACGTCGGCAACTGTCGGCGTCGAGCGGTCTACATGCCAGAATCGCCGTCGTGCAGATATCGATGACCATGCCGGTCATGGAGCCGGACTTGGATGCGGGCCTGCTGCGGGAATGGGCCCACGCGGTCGACGACGGCCCTTTCGCGTCGTTGTGCTGGGGCGAGCGCGTGGCCTTCGACAATCCGGAGACCTTGACGCTGATGGGGGCACTGGCGGCGTGGACTAATCGGGTGCGGCTGGTGACGACGGTGATCGTGCCCCAACTGCACGACCCGGTCATGCTGGCCAAGGCGCTGGCGACGGGGGACATGCTGTGCGGCGGGCGGCTGACCGTGGGCATCGGTGTCGGCGGCCGGATCGAGGACTATCAGGCGGTCGGCGCGGATCCGTCGACGCAGACGATGCGCGGTATGGCCGAGCGGGTGGCGATCATGAAACGAGTGTGGGCAGGCGAGAAGATCACCGAGTCCGTTCTGCCGGTCGGGCCGGCGTCGGTCCAGGCGGACGGACCGCCGCTGCTGATCGGAACCATTGGGTCCAAGACCGTCCGCAGCGCCGCGGCCTGGGCCGACGGCCTGGCCGGAAACACGTTGGACCTCGACGTCGCCAAGCAGAACGAGCTGTTTGATGTGGCGCGCGCGGCCTGGGCCGAGGCCGGCAAGTCTAAGCCCCACCTGGCCACATCGTTTTGGTTCGCGCTCGGTTCGGTCGACGAAGCCAGACAGCAGGTGCACCGGCATTTGCGGCGCTACATGAATTGGATACCGGTCGAGTACGTCGACGCGATGGCGCCGAGCACCGGGTTTGCCGGTAGCGAGGAGGAGTTGGTCGCGTTGCTGCGCAAGTTCGAAGCGGTTGGCACCGACGAAATTCAGCTGATCCCAACCAGTTCCGATCTCGGTCAACTTCCCCGCGTGGCCGACGTGATCCGCGCGATCTAGGAAAGTGTGCGGCTGACCGCGCTCTCACATCGTCGAGCGCGATACTGGGGGAATGTCTGAACGCAACGTGTTGGGCGGCCCGTTGCAACCGTGCAGTAGTGAGCCGCTCACCGGCTTCTACCGCGACGGCTGTTGTTCGACCGGACCGGAGGATCTCGGCTTGCACACGATCTGCGCGGTGGTGACGGCCGAGTTCCTGGAGCACCAGCGCTCGATAGGAAACGACCTGTCAACACCGATGCCGCAGTTCCGGTTCCCGGGCCTGGTACCCGGGGACCGTTGGTGTGTCACCGCGGGCAACTGGCTTCTGGCCTACCACGATGGTTTCGCTGCCCCCGTCGTGCTGGCATCCACCCACGAGCGCACCATCGACGTGGTGCCCCTCGAGGCGCTGCGGGAGCACGCCGTCGACGTGCCCGACGACCTAGGCAGCTTGTAGAGGTTTCGGCTTCCCGCATGAATTCAACTCCAATGTGGCTCCAATGTGGCGAGATTCGAGATGGACCCCGGCCTCTGATCGGTAGACCGATCCTGACCGCCGCGGTAACATCCGGAAATGCCGATTAGCCGTCGCAGGTGTTGGGTGGAGCGGGCCTGGCCGTGGTGCCGCGGCCGCGACCGGTGCAGGCGTTGACCGACTTATCTCCGGCGGCACTCCCCGTATCGCACTGATAAGGAAGAGCTGATGACTGACGACGCGGCGCGCTTTGGTGATCCCCGCCTACCCGCTGAAACGATCACCTCGCAATCGCACCTGTTCCATCTCGCCGCCTTGCCGCCCGCCACGTATGACGGGGGTTTACAGCAGCAGGCACATGAAGATAATTTTCCGATACTCAAAGGTCAAGAGGCCAGCATCCAGCTGATCACGTTGCAGCCCGGGGGTATTCGCGAGCCGCACTGGCATCCCAGCGCGTGGGAGATCAACCTGGTCACCAAGGGAGTCGCGACCTGGGTCCTCATCGACGGGAACGGCAACCACGAGAGTTTCGACGCCCACGTCGATGACATCGTGTTCGCACCCCAGGGTTCGCTCCATTACTTCGAGAACCGCGGCACGGCAGACCTGGACGTGTTGATCATCCAGAACGCCAGTGCACCTGAAGACAAAGACAACATCGGCATAGGCGAGTCCTTAAGTCAGCTTCCGCCCCAAGTGTTGTCCGCTGTCTTCGGCGCTCCCGCAGAGACGTTCAAGTCTTTCAAAAAGTACGACAACGCGATCACTATCCTGCGATCGCACTAACGACCAGAACTGCTCGACCGGCGGATGTTTGGGGACAACGTCTTTCAGGGCTAGGTCGATGAATTCAACTCCGACGTTGCGTGATTCGAGATAGGCCCCCGCCGCATGAATCAGGATGCCCTGCCTGGCAGCTGCGGCGTTAGCTTGGCCCTGGCTCACCGTCGATGCGAGGCTAGACCGGTCGTGACCGCCGGGGTAAATTCTCGGGATGCCGATTAATCGTCGCAAGGTCTTGGGTGGAGCGGGCCTGGCCGGCGCCGCAGCCGCGACCGGTGTAGGCGTTGACCGTCTCATCACCGGCGGCACTTCCGGCTTTCGCATTGATCGGGAAGAGCCAATGGCCGATGATGCGGCACGGTTTGGTGATCCCCGCCTACCCGCTGAGACGATCACCTCGAAACCGCACCTGTTCCATCTCGGCGATTTGCCCGTCAACAGGTACGACGGGGGCTGGTTTCAGCAGGCGGACGAGGACACTTTTCCGATACTCAAAGGTCAACAGGCCAGCATCGTGTCGCTCACGTTGGTGCCTGGAGGTATCCGCGAGCCGCACTGGCATCCCAGCGCGTGGGAGATCAACATTGTCACCAGCGGAGTCGCGGCGTGGGTCGTCGTCGACGGGAACGGCAACCACGAGAGCTTCGATCAACATGTCGGCGACGTCGTGTTCGCACCCCAGGGTTCCTTCCACTACTTCGAGAACCGCGGGCCGGCCGGCATGAAGATAGTGATCATCCAGAACACGAGTACGCCCGAATCCAAAGACAACATCGGCATAGGTGAGTCCCTCAGCATGCTTCCGCCCCGGGTGTTGTCCGCCGTCTTCGGCGTTCCCGCAGAGACGTTCAAGCCGTTCAAAAAGTTCGACAACGCGATCGTCATCCTGCGATCGCACTAGCCAACACGCGCTGCGGCAATACGCCTACGGCCTAGGCCGGTTGCCGAACACGCGCTGTGCTCATGGCGTAAATCCCAGATCGTGCAAGGCGTCCATACAGCCGCGCATCCAGTCGTCCACATTGGGGGGTTGCGGCCCTCCAGCCATATCGAGTCGGCAGACCAGCGTGGTGTCATAGCTGTCCTGTTTCATCTCGTTTTTTAGGAAAGTGTGATTCTGTGGGATTGAGTAATAGTCATGTTCGCTGTTGTAGCCGTCCTGATACGACGGGCTGTGGCCCGGGGCTAGAGCGCAGTGGCCAGAGGGACACCCCGGTCCCGCGCTGGCCACTGATGCACAGCCAATCGCAGCTGTGGCCATAGCTGCCGCGGCGAGAGCTGCACGGAAGAGCATGCGCCTAACCCCTTCTTTGACGGTTCTGCCGCACAGCGGATGCACGCGACGACGCGAAGTGCTTCCCTGTCGGCCTCCAGGCTCACAGTCCGCACGACGCCTCGTCGAGCATCATGCCCAGCCGTACGGGGTTTTCTCAAATTGTCGATGGGCGCACAACATGTCGCCCAACATGAAACGCAAGGTCCCGAATTGAATAGTGTCACGGCATCCGAATGCCTTTAGCAATTGGAGAATCATGAAGCCGTCAGGGACATTGGCCGCCGCTGGGTTCATACTTGCGGCCGCAACGCTTGGTTTGGCCGCCCCCGCGCACGCTGGCGGTCCACCCAACGGTGGCGACGGTGGCGGAGGCGGCGCCGGTGCCGCTGCGCCAAGCCATTGCTCCGACGCCGACCTCACGATCACCAACGGACCGGTGGAATCGGCTAGCACAATGCGCCGCGTGGTCGTGTCCTTCAGGAACACGTCGTCAAACCCGTGCATGCTCGTCGGATACCCCGACGCAAACCTGGTCACTGCCGCCGGCGGTGTGCTGGTTCAAGTCGATCAGCGACCCGCCCTGGCGGCACATGTACTCCACCTTGCCCCGGGCGACGTCGCCAACACAGACATAGAGTCTTACGCGGCGGACACGACGACCGGGAACGCGTGCCCACGCGAAGGCACGCTGGTTGTCACCGCCCCTAACGACTCCGTGTCGCACACGCTGCCCGTCGCCCTGCCCATTTGCAGTGCGACCATCAGCTCAGTGGACTGAGGCGTCCTTCCCCGCACTGAACCTGCGGGCTTGACTCCGTTTGGCGGACACGGGGTCAGGCGGCTTATGAAATGCTTTCGTCGGTTCTTGGCGTCCGCATGGACGTCAAGGCCCCCCATTGGTGGGCAAGGGATCAGCTGCCCTTTTGGTCCGGGCAGTACACCGTGATGGCGTCCCTGATGAACTGCGCCGCCTGCGCACTTGTCATACCCTGCGATTCCAGTTCGTTGTAGATGTTCCCGATGGCGAACATGTACGGGCTTGGCCCCGCGCCGAAGCGGAAATTGTATGCACCGGAGCGAGGGAGATTAGCGTCGTCGCACCGTTCATGCGCGATGGCGATCATCTGATCCGGAGGGCCAACCACCCCGTCTTTGGAGAGCATCGCCAAAAACTGGTCATCCGGCCCGTCGGCGTGAGCGATGCCTGCCGCCAGCATTACGGCTGCCGCGGCGGCGAGAACGGCATGGAACGGATTCACAGCCATGGTTGAGTGTGACACCACCGCGGACAATGCGCAGGTCATTGAAGACGCGTCCCCATAGCGGGCTGGGCAGTGGTACCCGACGTACCATCTGAGCTGCATAAACACCTGTGCCCCCGGCAGGATTCGGCCCTGACGGAGCATGGCGGCGTGACTGCGTCCTCTACCTGCTGTTTCTGTGCTGTGACGTGCGATTTTTGTGCCTCGTAGGCGATGGGGGGCCAGGACGGCAAGACTGCCTGGCTAAATCCTTCGCGGACCTCCGGGTCGGCAGCGCCTACGCGGACCCGGATCTGGTGTTGATGCAGCCGAACACTCTAGGTGCCCTGCGCCGTCAGAAGGACAGCGAGGGAAGATACGTGCTCGAATTGCTTTCTGGCCCATTGAATTTGACCGCTTACGGCGAGCCGCGTACCGCGGGGCCGGCGAAGGAGCCGAACTCGTATTCGGTAATTCCGCAGGGCTCGCCCGCGTTTAGCGGGAACCTGTGGGGCGCACAGATAGCAACCACCACCCAGGTTGCTGCGGGCACCGCGGTTGTGATGAGCGTGAAGGCCGGCGAAGCCGGCGCCGATGATGGCGACCCGAAGGTGCTCTGACATCATGAGCCTCCTTGTTTGAAGTGTCGGACGAACTCGGCGGCAAGCGGGGAGTTATCGTACGCCCCGGACCGGGCGCGTCGTTCAGGGCGGCGATGTAACCGCAGGAAGGAAATTCACCATGGCACAGTTGAATCGAATCACCGTCACGGGCGCCGGCGTGCTGGGCGGCCAGATCGCCTGGCACAGCGCCTTCAAGGGCAAAACCGTCGTCGTGCACGACATCTCGGCGAACTCCCTCGACAACTGTCGCGCCGCGCACGACAACTATGCGGGGATCTACCTCGCCGACGTGGGCGCCAGTGAGAGCGACATCGCGGCGACCCGAGTGCGGCTGACCTACACCACCGATCTCGCGTCCGCGGTTGCGGAGGCCGATCTCGTCATCGAAGCCGTCCCCGAGATTCCGGCGGTCAAGACCGAGGTCTACGAGACGATGGCGGACCTCCTGCCAGAACACACCCTCGTCGCGACCAACTCCTCGACCCTGCTGGCGCGCGACTTCGCAGCCGCGACCGGCCGCCCGGAGAAATACTGCGCCCTGCATTTCGCCAACCTGATCTGGATGATGAACGTCGTCGAAATCATGGCGCACCCGACCACCACAGAGGCGACGCTCACCGCCATCGCGGAGTTCTCGATCGAGATCGGCATGGTGCCGGTCGCGGTGCAGAAAGAGCAGAACGGCTACGTGCTCAACACGTGGCTCGTTCCACTGCTCAACGCCGCGCAGACGCTCGTGACCAACGGTGTCGGGACACCCCAGGATGTCGACCGCACCTACATGATCGCGAACCGCGGCTGCGCCATGGGCCCGATGGGCACAATCGACGTCGTCGGCATGAAAACGGCGTTCGACATCCTCACCTATTGGGGGCACGAGAACGGCGACAGGCAGATGCTCGCCAACGCCGACTACATCAAGACCAACTTCATCGACCAGGGCCGGATGGGCCTGCAGACCGGACACGGGTACTACCGCTATCCCAACCCCGGGTATCAGGACCCGGATTTCCTCGCGGTCCCCGACATATCGGCGGTGCCGCAGATCGTCGCACGCGCCAAATTGTCCTAGCCACAGGACCGTCAGGCGCGCTTCAGTATGCGGGCAGGCGCGGCGGCGCCGGGTGGGAGTTGTCGCGCGCGGGATCGGGTTCGGTGCGCCCGTGACTGACACGCCGAACCCGCGCAGGTCGTTGGGTCCGGCGCTGTGGTCGGGCCCGGCGAAGCAGCCGTGGCGCATAACGCGTTGGGTGTGTTTGCAGGTGGCTTGGTGGCCGCTGAAGATCAACGTTCTGGGGCTGGCGCGACAAGCAGTTACCCGACGGCACGGGAATTCGTCTGAGATACACCCCTTGAGCAGCCGCCTATAGCATGCCCTCGGCCTGGTCGATGTTGCACAACCGACGCTCCAAGTCCTCCGTTGCCCGGGGCTCGTTTTGGGTGGAGAGTCGTGCTCAAACCTGGAATGCGATGAAGGGCGCCGATGGAAATCGTGCCGTTGGGTCCGGGCTTTGCAGCGGAACTGCGCGGAGTGAACATCCACGACGTTGCGGCAAGCGAGGCCGCATACACGGCGGTGCGCGCGGCGTTCGAGGAGCACTCGGTTCTGGTCCTTCGCGACCAGGACGTCACCGATGAAGCGCAGCTTGCCTTCTCGCGCCGCTTCGGCCCGCTCGAGGTCACCAAGGTGAGTTCGGATGGCTACGGCACCAACCTCGTGATCCTCAAGACCCTCGACGAGAAGGGCAACGTAGTGCCGGAAGATCACCGGCTCGCCTTGGAAAACAAGGCGAACCAGCTCTGGCATACCGACAGTTCGTTCAAGCGGGTGCCGGCGCTCGCTTCGGTGCTGTCGTCGCCCATCATTCCGGGGCGGGGGGGCGAGACCGAGTACGTCTCCACCCGGCTCTCCTTCGAGCGCCTCGATCCGGCGTTGCAACGGCGGCTGGAAAATTCCTTCGCCTGGCACGAATACGCCTATTCGCGCGGCAAGATCGCGCCCGACCTTGCCGGCCCGGCGGAGCGGGCGGCGCTGCCGCCGCAATGCTGGCGTCTTATTTGGAAGAATCCGATCAATGGCCGCAAGGCGCTGTACATGGCCTCGCACACCTGCGCGATCGAGGGCATGGAGCGGAAAGCGGCGCGGGAGTTGCTCGCCGAGCTGACGGAGACGGCAACCGCCCCCGGTGAAAGCTATCTGCACTCGTGGCGCAAGGGCGACGTGGTGATGTGGGACAACCGCGCGACCATGCATCGCGGCCGGCCGTGGCCGGCGCGGGAGCCGCGCTACATGGTGCGGACCACGATTTCCGCGACGGCCGTAGACGGGCTCGAAGCCATGCGTGCGCCGACGCGCCACAGACGTGCTGAGGTTGTCCCCTGCCAGGAGAACTCACGGGTCGGGGACTTTTAACTCGGACAGCGCTTGAGGCCGGTCGCGTCCACGAAGGCGCCGGGTGCGGTCTCGACAACGCAGCCCACGCCGAGTGACTCAAGCAGTGAGACCATGTTCGGTCCACATCCGCCAACTGCGGTTGAACGGGAAAATGCTGCCGATCCGGACAATCCTCGATGAGTGCACCTACATCGGCGCGCACCACCGGTGCAGGATGCTGTGGGGCAGCTCCCAGCAGTACCCGTGCGTGAAGTGTGGCGAACCCGCCGAGGACTGGGCATATGACGGGACGGACCCGACGGAACTGTACGACACCAGGAACGACTGGGTTGTCGCGTATTCGAGGTTCCCCGAGTTCTACATGCCCACGTGCAAGCCGTGCCGCAAGGCGCGGGACGTGGAGCGCCGCCAGGCGGAACGCCGACTGTTCCGCGAGTGGCGCCAGAGTCAAGCGCAACCGTTCGGCGGCGACGACGAGCCGCCGTTCTAAGGCCTAGAGATCCGCGGACAGGTAGCTGTCGTCCAGCTCCTCGGCCGGGAATTGCGGTTCAGTGTCACGACGCCAAACTTGGTCGTGTCAGGCCGTTTTCGCCGATGACGGTCAGCGGCCCCGCGTCGTCGCATCGCACAGGTCGGCGCAGGCCGCTCAAGGTCACCGCCGCCGCGACCACGTTGTAATGACCGCCCCTGACCAGCCCAAGACGGCGACATTGTCTGTGTTCATGGTTTTCCTCCGCAAGAGCGGGGTTTTCGCTTGCAGCCGACCCGCGCAAGTGAGATACGGCCATATAAGAAATACCCCGGATACGTCCGGGGTATTTTTTTGTGCCCTGGTGGCCTGCCAGCTGGGCCCGAGTGGGCAAGCCGGACAAGAAGGCCGTCCGGGCACAGTTCTGGGAAGGCGCCGGACCCGCCGTCGGCTGACCCGCCCAGCCCGGTTACGGCGTCGACGGGTGAGAGGTAACGTCGTGCCGTGTCGGACAATCAGCGCATCAGGCCACCGTGGTGGTTCAAGCTGATGAACAAGGTCATCATCAGGTTGTTGCGGCTGGGACCTGTTTTTGGCAGGCAGAGTCCGGTCGTGCTGACGGTACCCGGCCGTAAGTCCACCACGCCACGCTCGACGCTGGTCACTCCCATGATGATGGACGGCAAGAAATATGTCGTCGGCGGCTTCCCAGGTGCGGATTGGGTGGAAAATGTCCGCACCGCAGGGGAAGTCACGCTGACGCGCGGCCGCATGTTCGAGCGGTTCCGGATGATCGAGGTCTCCCCCGACGAGTCGCGCCCAGTGTTACGGGCATTCCCCGCCGAAGTGCCCATCGGGGTCGGTTTCATGAAGCGGTTCGGATTGGTGAAAGTGGGCAGCCCAGACGAATTCGAGGCACTTGCCGGGCGCTGCGTGGTTTTTCGCCTGGACCCGACCTAGACGTGGCCTTTGCTGGCGTCACCATCGACCGGACGGAGATCAACAGCCTTGAGTGACAGCCCCTTTGACGCCGACGTTTGGCAACCAGTCGGCGGGTTCGCCGACCTGACCGATATCACCTACCACCGCCATGTCGAGGACGCCACGGTGCGGGTGGCGTTCGACCGGCCTGAGGTGCGCAACGCGTTTCGCCCGCACACCGTCGACGAGCTCTATCGCGTGCTCGACCACGCCCGGATGTCCCCCGACGTGGGTGTGGTGCTGCTGACCGGCAACAGACCTTCGCCTAAAGCGACTGAGAGGAACGCATAGGGTCGTTGCGGTTCTTTGTTATTGAGTACAAATCCGGACGCACTCACTTGCCGGGCACCGAAGGAACCGGCGCGAGTCGGATGGGGGGTTTTTAGATCGTGGGGGTGGATCCCTCCGAGACGCTGCGCTCCGCCTGGGCGGCGGCATGCAATGCGACAAAATTGCTGCCACAAGCCTAGGCGCGGTTGCATATCCCGTTCGCAGACCAAGGCAAACTGATGGCCAGATGCGCGCCTAGACCAGAATTCCGCCACACCGGCATCGTGATAATGGACGAGGCTATGTATCAACAGGGGGACAGGCGATGCGTCCTTCTAAGCCCATCGAGTTCGCCATGTCACGATGGCGGTCGCGATACTGCCGGGACGCGGACCACGGTTCGTAGCTGAGGCCTCGTGTGACCGCGTGCTCGCGCGCCTACGGCGACTTCCTGTCCTATTGCCTGGTGGCCGAGGGCGCGGCCGACATCGCCGCCGAGCCGGAGGTATCGGTATGGGATCTCGCGGCCCTCGACATCCTGGTGCGCGAGGCGGGTGCGGCGTTCACCAGCCTGGACGGCACCGCCGGCCGGCACGGCGGCAACGCCGTGGCCACCAACGGCCTACTCCACCAGCAGGTGTTGAGCTGGCTGCGTGGGGCGTAACCTGGCGCCGAGAGCACACCATGACCCCACTCGTTCCCGAAGACGACCGGTTCACCATCGCGACGAAACACTGGCATCGCCTCGACGACGGCCGGATTCAGTGCGACGTCTGTCCGCGCGCCTGCAAACTTCACGAAGGCCAGCGCGGCCTGTGCTTCGTCCGCGGTCGGATCGATGATCAGGTGAAGCTCACCAGCTACGGGCGATCGAGCGGGTTCTGCGTCGACCCGGTGGAAAAGAAGCCGCTCAACCACTTCTTGCCGGGTTCGGCGGTGCTGTCGTTCGGCACTGCGGGGTGCAACCTCGCCTGCAAGTTTTGCCAGAACTGGGATATCTCTAAGTCTCGCGAGGTCGATACCCTGGCCAGCCGGGCCACTCCCGACGACATCGCCCGCACTGCTGACGAATTGGGTTGTCGCAGTGTGGCATTCACCTACAACGATCCGACGATCTTCTGGGAGTACGCCGCCGATGTCGCCGATGCGTGCCACGACCGGGGAATCAAAGCCGTCGCGGTGACGGCCGGATACATGTGTGCTGCGCCCCGCGCCGAGTTCTATAGGCACATTGATGCCGCCAACGTCGACCTGAAGGCATTCACCGAAGACTTCTACCGCAAGGTCTGCGTCGGGCGTCTGCACGACGTGCTGGACACCCTGCTCTACCTGCGGCACGAGACCGACGTGTGGCTGGAGATCACCACCCTGCTCATTCCGGGACGCAACGACAGCGACGCCGAGATCGCCGCCGAATGCGCGTGGATCCGGGAGCACCTCGGCGTCGATGTGCCGATGCACTTCACCGCATTCCATCCCGATTACAAGATGCTGGACACACCGCCGACACCGCCTGCCACGTTGACGCGCGCCCGCCGCATCGGCCTGCGCGAGGGCCTGCGGTTCGTCTACACCGGCAACGTCCACGACGCCGAGGGCGGCAGCACGCGGTGTCCCGGGTGCGGATCGGCGGTTGTGGTTCGCGACTGGTATGCGATGCGCCATTACGGTCTGACCGACGACGGCTGCTGCCCGGGGTGCGGCTATCGGTTGCCCGGTGTCTACGACGGCCCGGCCGGACACTGGGGCCGGCGACGCCTGCCCCTGGTGACCAGCCTGTCGCGGGTGTGAACTAGCGATCCTCGGTCGCTAGAACTTTGACAGTTGTCTTGAGTTTTCAGGCTGTTTTGGGTAGTAGGCGAGCCTGGTCGATGGTTTCTGTAAGGTGAACGTCGATGGTGTGCAATGCCTTTCGTAGCGGTGGTGGGCCTGGTAGCTGGTCGGCGGCGAGCAGGGCTGCCATGACCGATGTTTCGGCGTCACTGCGCGGGATGCGCCGCTTAAGCTGTATCCGTTCGGATTTGGCGGCTTCTACGGCTGCCGCCCAGGCCGCCTCGGCTTTGGCCAGTTGCTCTTCGGCCGCAGCCACCACGGGAAAACTGGACCAGATCGCCCGTAGGTCAGCCTTGCAGGCGATAGCGAACGGCTGGGAGCCGGTCGGTCGACCCTACGCCTTGTCGCGGGATCGCAGCTCTCGCCTGAGCTCGATCACCTCTTTCTCAAGGTCGATCACAGCCTTGGAGCACATGGCTGTCAGTCCAATGAGTTTCACGACTACCGCCCATATCCGGCTGTGGCCGGTAAAGGATTCGTCGAACTCGGCGAACCGCTCGAGGAGTTCCCTTCCGATAACGGATTCGGGATCGAGCTGTATCCGCCGCATTTTGCTGAACGCCGAGAAGTCGGCTGTTTCTTCGGGATGGAGCTCCATCTTTCGAGCGTAGGCCGCTTGCCGCGGCCGGTGGGCCGAAAGAATCTTTCCCTGGCAGCGGTCGCGGTCGAGCGTCTCGACGGCGACCAAAACCTATAGAACCGTTAAAGACCAAGTCCAACGGTCCAGCACTTCTCGGGAAACTGAGCAGGAGATGCCAGGTAGCAGCCACTAGGACAAGACGACACCACCATCACCGGCGCAGGCCACTTCGTCCAAGAGCCCAAGATGTGCCCACTTGCGCACGAAATTACGATCAGTCATTGCTGCCCGTTATCCACGGCGCGCCGTCGCCTTCGGCCAGTTCTTGCTCATCACGGCGGATGGATTCCTCAATACGTCTCCAGTTACGCTCCGCGATGCGCCGCAGCCGATCAGCCTGCCGGGAGTAATGGGAGTCATGCCATTCCTTCGGAGGTTGCGGATCACCGATCCAGCCGCGTTCAGCACTCATCATCTCCTCCGTTTCGCCCCAGCAACCGCTCGTGCTCGGCGACCCCCTGCTTGGCCTGACGGATTCGTTCTTGCCACGCAGGATCAGCGAGTTCCGGGCGCACAAATCTTGGCCACTTCTGCAGCTCCTCCTTAGAGCATGAACGGTTGCACGCGCAGCGGATCGGGAACTGCTTAAAACGGGTGGCGTAGCCGCAGACAGGGCACTTGGTGTGAAGGTGTTCAAAACTGTGGCCGTAGATGTCGATCATGGCTCCTCTTCTCCGACAAGAGGGTCCAGCCCAGCGGCCTCACGCAGGATGTTCAGCGCGGCCAGGGGGTCATCGGGCAGTATGTAATAGTCCCCTCGATCACGCCACGGGGTTGTCTCGGGCATGTCAGCCGTGTCCTGGCGTCGGTGGTTTTGCGGGCACTGGCACC
>Ga0179589_10000015_pt1 | contig 25532 bp, 13 predicted proteins | sample CZOMad2_1_08_16f_FD_182923 | JGI IMG/M metagenome (GOLD analysis project Ga0179589, IMG submission 182923) | Vadose zone soil fungal communities from Angelo Coast Range Reserve, California, USA - CZOMad2_1_08_16fungal | ecosystem: Environmental > Terrestrial > Soil > Vadose zone | place: USA... | reverse complement strand
GTTTTCTTTTTTTCTAATTAATTTTTAAAAATTTTTTTTTTTCTCCTTCGCGCTTCGCGGCTCTTATTTTTATTTTAATTTAAATAAAATCAAAAAACAAAGGGGAGCCAAAGGGGAGCCAAAGGGGAGCGTCTGTTATTTTTTAACTTATTATCATCTAATGATAAATTATTATCATCTAATACTGTTGTATTAATCTTATAGGTATATATTATTTTTAATACTTTACTCGTTTTTATACTCAGCATTCTTAATTTCCCAATGTCCAAATAAAATATCTAATAATTCTTCATAACTTACAATACTAAATCTTTGCATAGGTGAAATACTTCTATATTCTTTAGTTACCATTTGTATTTTAAATAAAACGTTTATTTGTTGATTCTCATCTTTTTTAGAAACTATATCTTCCGCCTATACTTTTTTTTTTAATTTTTTTAATTAAAGAAAAAAAAAGACGGAGGGGGCGCAAATTATTTTTAATTTTGAATTTTTTTTTTTAATTTTTATTTTTCTGGCAAGGTTGTCTAGTGGTATATGTATTATGTATTCGTATTATGTTATTGTTTAATTATTCCATATGTATCTATATATTATATATTGTCTATTATATCTTATATATCTTCTATATTTACATATTATATCTTAATATATTATATCTTAATATAATGTATATATTTATATTATATCTTAATATATTCTGTATTACTGTATTATATATTATATATTGTATATTGATATATTTGTATATAGTTTGATATAATCTCTATTGGTATATCTCTTTATCTTATATATTATTATATATCTTTATCTATTGTGTATTCCTATATTTGTATATATAATTATACTATTGTATAATGTTTATTATTCTATTTATATGTATATTTCTATAATATCTAATAATAATAATAATACTACTACTACTACTAATATCTTGTATATCTCCTATAACCTATGTAATAATACTATCTATTTAATAGTATATAATATTTCTATATTCCTACTTATCCTATTGTACTATAATTATAATATTGTCCTCCTACTTTATCTTAAATATTATAAATTATAATATGTAAATATACTTATAAATATAATTATAAATATAATACTAATACTTAATAACTATATTAACTATCTTATACTAATAATCCTCCCAAATAACTAATAATTAATAATAATATGTCTTATTATTTATATCCTTAATAATATCTACATATATCCTTAATAATATCTACTATGTAAATATAATTATAATATAATAATAATACTTCCTAATATGTAATATTTCCCTAATATTTAATTAATATAAATAAATATTAATTAATAATAACTCTCTAACTAATTTATAATTAATTTATAATTACTATAACTAATAATTAATAAATATTCTCTAATTAATACTACTAATTAATATTTAATTTGTATAATTTTCTTAACATTAAATTAGAAAACTCCTTTCTCTACATTTATCGAAATTATTTCGTCTGCGCGTCGCTTACCTCCTTTTTCCTCCTTTTTTTTATCCTAAAAAAAATGAGAAGGATGTCTCCGGCCTAGCTCTAATTTCTCTAAAGTAGGAAGAACTTCCCCGTTTTCTTTCTTTGAATATCTTCTTAATTAATACTCGCTCTCTATTATTACTAATATGTAATAATGTATAATATATAATATACAATATATAATATTTAATATATAATATATAATTATAGACTAATGTATAATATCTAATATATAGACTAATGTATAATATTTAATATATAGATATAAATATAAAGATATAAATATATAATATATAATATATAATATAATATAATATATAATATTTGCTATATAAAATATATCCTAATGTTTAATATCTAATATATAATATTTATTTATATCTTCTTCCTTCTTACTTCTTCCTTCTTCCTTCTTCCTTATATCTTCTTAATAAATTCTCCCTATTTCTTATTATTTATTATTAATATAAAATATAAAATATATAGATATATCATCTTAATTAATCCTCTATATCTATTATTCCAAATATAAAATATATAGTTATATCATCTTACTTCTTCCTTCTTCCTTCTTCCTTATATCTTCTTAATAACTACTCTCTATCTATTATTATCTATTATTCCAAATATCTAACTAATATATAATATATAGGTATATCTTCCTTCTTCTTGTTCTTCTTGTTCTTCTTGTTCTTCTTGTTCTTCTTGTTCTTCTTGTTCTTCTTTCTTCTTTATAAGCTATTCCTTTTTTATTTTCTTTAGTATCTTTAGTATCTTTAGGATCTTTAGTATCTTTAGTATCTTTAGGATCTTTAGGATCTGAACAATTAATTAAATAAAATAAATTAAATATTTTTCCTATACTTTTTTTTTTAATTACAAATATTACAAAAAAAAAGAAAGAAGGAGAAAACAAAGAAAAGGTGGAGCGGCGGCCTATACTTTTTTTTTAACCCCCTCCATACTAAACCCGCCTTACACACGGTGCCCTTGAATTGGGGGGAGGGGGAATTTGTGAACAGAGTCATGATGTAGTCTTTGCTAGCTGTTTTACATCCCATGTTATCACTTTGTAGGTTCTTTTCATAAACCCTATTCTATCATTACCTTTGAGATCTTTTCCAAATTTTTTATATACTCTGGATTGTGAAACTAGAGTGTATTTAGCGGCCAATAATTTAGCGCATGAGAATTTAAGGTTCATATATACCCATCCTGCCATTTTTGCGTAGTTTTGCACAAAGGAATAATAATTAAGCTAACCTCTAAGCACCGAATTGTATAGGGTGATTATTTGGTCTTTAGAGTTTGCCATCCATAAGAATTTAGGTGAAGATCTTCCGTTTTTTATGAAACTCGCACTAGTCAGTTTTTTAATTATTCGATCAATTGGAGCTTCAAATCTAAGTTTAAGTGGATTTCTAATAGGTTGACCTCGTGAGATCTTGGATAAGGTTCTCATTCTTGCTTTTCCTATTAGATTCCCTAAAAATAAGACCTTATCCTTCTGTACTGGACAGTGAATAATTAAAGTTTTTTTCTTTATTGAGATTTAGCTTTAATTTTGATTCTAGGAAGTCCAATATTAGATTCATTACATGAATATTTTGGGCGTCAGCATGTGGTCCTCTAATTCCTACCATTCAATCGTCTGCATATTTAATGTATACCAATCGTCTGAAGTTAGGATCAAAAGGATCGGCAGATGGCAGAGTTTGCATTTGTTTGAACAAATTTCGGGCTATTTCAGTATTTTCGGCTTGGTTTCTTAAATATCTAAGTTTTGTGTATGCTGGATTGGGTCTCGCTTGTTTAACACAACCTTTGTTCTAGTTTGCTGCTAGTTGTTCCACGAATTTGTCTAGTTGGTCTAAGAAGATGTTAGCAAGTATCGGGCTGATAATAGAACCTTGAGGAGTCCCGGTGAGTGAGTGTTGGAAAGTTCTAAATTCGAAGTACACGGCATTAAAAAAAAAAGCGCTTTTCAAATTAAATTTGTGAATTTTTTGTTGAGGAATCAAATTTCGATTTTACGTGTTTTAATGCTGAGTGACAACTTCTACCTGTCCTGACACCGTGAGAATTGTCGGAAAAGTTTGGTTCAAATATAGCTTCCAATATTATTCGGATGCATTCCTGAACAATCTTATCACGTGGATTAGCTATTGTTAGAGGTCTTTGGCCTCCGTTAGCTTTAGGTATCTGGATTCGTCTACCTGGTGTGAATTTGAATTGTTCAGTTCTAAGGGATTCTATTGTTTCTACTATTTACTCCTTAGATATTCCATCAAGTGTTGTTTTGGTGGGTACGCCGGCGACCTTAAAATAAATTATACCTGGGGTCAATTTGCCTGGTTTACTTTTCAGCTTATCATAGGCCAGCAGTGTTTTGTATATGGATTGATCTAACATCATAGAATAAAGGTTCCTATCTATTACAACAAGCCCTTGTGAGTATTTTTGACGTAGACTTCTAGTATTTAAGTCTGCCAACTTCTTTAATTCCCCCTCCTCCTGCATATATGTAGAGGGCTCCCGCATTAACAGAGGCAAAATCGGGGGGTATTGGTAGATCTGTTCTTAGCATTCCGCTCTCTTGGAAAATTCTACTATAGACTGAGTGCTCAATCCTTTACTTCTAAAAAAAAAAAAAAAAAAAAATTCTACAAAGGGCCGCAAAACAAGAATATTCCCAATTTTTGTAGGGGTAGCAGGCCAGTAGTTGTGTAAGACAGACATCTACGTGTTTCTCCGAAACCCGCGTTAAATTTGCTGGTAGCACTGTATTCTGTACCTCTTTCCAAGATATTTTTGTATCTAGCTTTCCTTTTGTACTATAGGTACTCTGTCACCATAGGAATTGCTTCCCTTAGGTGATCCCGTAGTTCTCGGCTTAGTTTCGATGACACTTTCCTTAGGTAGTCCTTTCCACAAATTGATACAAGTGATTCTTGTCTGAGTAATGGTTACTCCTTTACCCTCGTTTCCACATGTCAAGAGTAAAACCGTATATATCTTAACTCGAATATGATATAGTCCATGAGGTGGAACCCCTATTGTGTAAGTGTAAAAATTAATTGTGTAGACTTCAAGCAGTATAGCTTTTACCATAAAAAGATTAATTCGGAATTCGACTCGTTCTTTTCGGTTAGAACTAATAATTCCTTTAAGCAGAGATGCTGTGTTCAGCCTCCAGTTTTCCTTTTGATCTAACTCTGTCGTTTAAATAATAAATAAAAAAACCCTATTGGAGTAAGGGTTGAGATTTATTATCCCACTTTTTTTTTTGATTTTTTTTTTTAATTTTTCTCGAAGGGTTAAGATTTATTATCCCACTTTTTTTTTTTTTTTTTTTTTTTTTTTTTTTTTTTTTTTTTTTTTTTCTTTTTTATTTTTTTTTTTTAATTTTTTATTTTTTCCCTCCGGCCTATCAAGCAGTAGATGATGTATATGTATCTATGTATCCGTATTTTTGTATTGTATAACTAATTCATATATATTTATATATTATTATTGTTCTTGTTATATTATTATTGGTATTATTATTATTATTGCTGTATAGATATTGGTATTTGTATTATTATTATTATATTTATACTGGTAGTATATTGATATATTTGTATTGTTATTATAATTATTATATTTATATATGAATAAGTAATATATGAATAAGTATTGGTATTGGTATTATTATTGATATATTGATATATTAATAGATATTGATCTATTTATCTGTGTATTATTATCTATGTATATATATTTATATATTTATCTATTTATCTATATATTTATATCTAATTATTTATATTTATATATTTGTATATTTATATATATATATTGTCTATTCCTTATTCTTGTTCTTCTTCCTTCTTCTTCTTTATTACTCTCTCTCTTTTCTCTTTCTCTGTTTAATTTTAATTAGTATCTTTCTCTTATTTATATTTTCTCTCTTTGTCTGTTGTATGTTGTCTGTCTCTTTTTCTCTTATCTCTTTCTTATTCTTCTTCTTGTTGTTCTTCTTCTTTACTATTGTAGTTGTCTCTAACTCTTTCTCTTACTTCCAATCTTATATATAACTATTACTCCTACTTTATTTATTAATATAACTAAACCTATTTCTTCTAACTAACTATTAATCTAAATTCTGCTATACTTCTGAAATAATAGTTAATATTAAATAACTCTAACTCTTTTGTATATTTGTATATATCTAATATCAAATAACTCTTTATCTTAAATTAAATAAATATTTCTATTACTCATCGCAAGCGCGCAAGCGCGCCAGCGCGCAAGCGCCGGCGGCAGTATAATTATAAATTATAAATTAATATTTCTATAAAATTTCTAATTGTATATAAAATTCTCTACTATTCTCTCTCTCTACATCTTCCTAATTCTAAACTAATTACTTCCTTTATTGTCTGGTTTCCGTCCTCCTCATCTTTGTTTGTGTATCTTTGTGTCTTTGTGTCTTTATGTTTCCTTATCTGCATTATTTAAATCTTCTTCTTCCGGCTGCCGCCCGGGAATAATATTTACTTTTCTTGCTATTTCAATATCTCTTGTCATTGCACTTAAATGTTGGAAGTTAATATAAAAATTAATTATAGTTATTTTATTATACCCTTAATTTTTTTTTATTAATAAAAAAAAAGATTAAATCTTTAAGGCACAGGCTCACGGTAACATTGTTGATATAATAGTCTGCCGTCGGCGTAAGCGCGGCTATGCTTTTTTTTTTAATTTATTTATTAAAGAAACTAAATCCATTATTACCTCAATATCTAGTAAATGTCCCCTGATCATCAATCATTCCCACATCAGTTCATTTAATTAATCTATTATCAGTATCTAATTTACCATCTTTCATAGATAATACTATCACTTCATTAACAACTTTTTTTCATCTTATGTCTTGATTGACTTCTAAATACTGATATTTTCCGCCCCTCCTTTAGGAGAGGGGCGGCAGCTATTTTGACTTTAAAATATTGATTACCATCAATAACCACAGGTATTCCATATTTATCCATTAAAATTTCTCGATATTCTCCTGGAATATTAACTGTACTTCTACTTAAAATTGATTTTAATTCTTTTGATTGATCTTTTCTTTGAATAGACTCTCAAAGACTTATATTAATTTGTTTTTGCCGCCGGCCAACATTTTCAAATAATCCATAAAAATCATAATTAGATAATCATTCCTTAAACAAAAACAATATTTCACATGTTTCTGCTTCTAATTTTTTTTTATTTATTAAAAATAAAAAAAAAGAATATCTAGCAATAGTACTTACTAAATCAAATCTTAAACGCATTGCTAAATTTATAGCATCAGTATTTTTACTTATCATTATTCCTTCGGAAATAGTATGAATACTTACTTCATCACTAAATGAACTTTGTCCTTTAACAGATGGTAATAATTTATAAACTTTATTATTATCAAGTGTATTTAAGTATAACTTAATAATTTTTATAAATTCATTCATATAGCATAAACTTTCTTCAGTTTCCATTCCAGAATGTAAATCTAATAAAGCAGGAACATTAACTTTACCTTGTAATTTTCCTCCTTTATAACTATGTAATTTCTTATCATTTAATTTATTATTTTTACCGTATAAACTAATAATTTTATCTTTAAAATCTAATTCTAAAAAATCTTCATGCTGCATAATCATCAAGGAAAAAAAAGTGAAGCGAAGGTTTTAAGGAGGCCTTAAAAATTATTTTTTTAACTTTAATTTTAAGCGATTTTATTGCTTTATTTGAAGGTTTAATTATTAAAACTGAAGCCGGAGATCTTCCGCGACTCTTGCTTTGTAGGTGAATTCAATTGTGGATTAAATGGTTTTCTTACAAAAGAAAAACCTACAAAATTAAAACCTTCTCCCCCTCAGCTCTTTAAGGGGAGCAGCGCTTTTCTTAATAAAGGAGGGGAGCCCAGGGGAGCCCAGGGGAGCCCAGGGGAGCCCAGGGGAGCCCAGGGGAGCCCAGGGGAGCCCAGGGGAGCCCAGGGGAGCCCCCCCTACATATATATATATGCAGGGGGAGGGGGAGGTCATAGATTGAAACTATTCTAGTTTTAATTATTTCTGATTTAGATCCTGAACGAGAAATTAAAAAGTTTTCAATAATAAGTTTTACTTTATTAAGAATAGCTATACTTACACCTGTTACAATTATAGCACTACCGAATATAATTATATTAACTTTCGGAAGACTACCATTAATAATTTTGCGAGCAGGTATTTCTTTTCGTACAGCATTTTCTAAACCATTAATAGCTATATTACCCAACATACCATAAATAATACCACAAGATAGAGACATTATTCCTTCTTCTGTTTTATATAATTTATTATTATAAACATATCCTGATTTTATTCATTCTTTCAGTACATTTTTATGGCAAATAGGTGTATTATTCATAATAAATTCATGACTAATTTTATTAAAGAACTTAGAAGTTTCAATTTCTAAAATAAATTTAGATGAAACAGGTTTATCTAATAAAGTCCGTAAATAAGCTACGGCATCTTTTTCAGATCTATTTTTTCTATTACCAAAATTAAATTTATCTGATTGAATTTCCACCAAAGGATCTACTGCTAAATGATAAACATATTGAACTGCTCTATCAATTAAAGTGGGTATACCAATTGCTTTTAATCCTTTACTATTAGTTCTTGAATGCCGAAAGGCAAGAGTTCTTTTTTCCCTTTTTTTTTATTAAAAAAAAAAAGGGGAAATGGTGAACTTTTATAATTTTTCGGATTATTAGTAATCTTACCTAATTCTTTAATTGCTTCAAATTTTTGTCTAGTAGTTAATCATAATACATTATCTATACCATCCCCCTCCCCCGCCTTACACCCGGTGCCGGCTCCCACGGGGAGGGGGCGGAGTGTTAGCTCAGGAATTAGTTATTACCTTTCGGATTGCTAATGCTCGTCCTTCGAAGCTATTAACTAATTGATTTTGTAATTTATAAACTAATTTCATATTATTATTTAATTTTGCCTTTACAATTTGATTTTGTAGATCTAGAACTTTTTTAATTACTCTACCTCAACGTATTTTATGTCAATTATTTAATTTTTGATTAGGTTTTTGTACCATATGACCCCCTCCTCATGCATCTAGCCCATTGTAGTCGTAGGAGGGGGCGCTCCCTATCCTTTTTTTTAGTTAAAAAAAAGAGAAGAAGGTGATTTAAAAATTAAAGTATTTAATTTAGATAGCTAAATGAAGGAACTGACATCGTTAAAATATTTAGTTAAAATTGTTTGTTTCAATAACTTCTCCAATTTACCTTAAAGTTACGCACAATAAAGTATATGATACACTTTTGATGTAGCATACTGAAGCCTATTACTAGAGATTTAATTTATAAATTTGTATATTAAATTTAATTATATTTTAAATTATTTTCTTACTTTTTTGTAATTTTGTAAAGATGACCACCAGATTCAATTCAGCATCCTTTCGGATTAGCTCATTTTGAGCTTATAAGGAAAATTAATTATTCCTTCATTCGCTTTTTGAATCGTCTTATACCTACTATTCGTTATATACATCTTTTTTTTTTTGTAATAAAAAAAAAAGATTCCATAAACTTCCATTTACTTTATAATATACCTCTGATCAATTATCAGTAAATATTAGGCTTACCAAGTTCCTAAAAAAACACCGTTAAATACTATAACTTTCTTCTATTTTTACACTTAAATAATTAATAATTAATAATTAACAATTAATACTTAATAATAAATTTATTAGAAAAAATAACAGAGGTTCATACTTTACTCCGGTAGTTATTAGACCATAGATTTAGCCAGCATAAGAAACTAAATCTAACTACATAAATTAAGTTGAAAACTTAACATCACCTTTACGAAGCCTAATATACGTATGTTCACTTTCGTTAACCACGTTCAGTATTTTTCCCTAGCACTTGCGTTACATTGTCCTTTGAGCTTCATACCTGTTATTTCTAATCACGCATGTCAAAGTAGGGATACCCATATGGCCTTGAGTAATGGAATTTCACCATATTGTTTTTAAAAGCGATAGATGCGGGAGCACTCCCTTCCAGAATTCTAGCAACTTTTAATTTAATTAAAAATAAATAATTATTATATATTAGATATATACAAAGATATAAAAGAATTATAATAAGTTAATACTAACTATTATTACAGAAGTATAGTAGAATAAATATAAATATTTAATTTTAAGAAATATTAATATTAACATAAAGGGAGGAGTAAGAATTATACATAATACCAGAATAAAGCGGAATAGTTAGACATAATACTAGAATAAAGAGGAATAGTTATAGAGAACATTATAGAAGGAAGAGCGAATAGGAGAAGGAATAATAAGAGGATAAATAGAAAGATACTAGGTATAATTACTTAAAGTAAAGAGAGAGAGTAATAAAGAAGGAATATACACTATAGCAAGACACATACCACTATATCAATACACCTAATAGAAAGATACTAGATAAATTAAGGATAGAGATAGATTAATAAAAAAGGAATATACACTATACAAATACACATTAATAGATACCAATATATCTATAATAATAAATATATACCAATAGCAATAATAATAGCAATACCAATATAATAATAATAATACCAATAACAATATCAATATAATAATAATAATATCAATATTAATATAACAATAACAATAACAATACAAATATAACAATAATAATAACAATATATAAATACATACGTGATAGAGAGACAATACCAATAAATTACGACGGATACATTGATACATATACATCAGCTACTGCTTGCTAGGAAATTCCGGAGGGTAAAAATTAAAAAAATTAAAAAAATCAAAAAAAAAGACCAAAGACAAAATGGGAAATAAATAAATAAGTAAATAAAAAAAAACATACTTGTTATTTTAATAATTAACATATAATACAGCCGCCGGGCTCTCGCGCTCTCTTATCTTTTTTTTTTAATAAATAAATAAATAAATAAGTAAATTAAAAAAAAAAGTATAGGCAAATTATAAAATTTATAATATTAAAAATTAAAAGATAATATGAGAGCAATCAAAATTTTCTCCTAAAGGAGGTGAGCCGCAAAAATAGAAATAGAAATTGCCCAACTAATGTTCGGTTACGTTTGGAATAAGCGATAAGCGATAAATTGTTAGAAAGTTAGAAAATAAAAAATCTAACTGTGGAATAGCTAATAAAAAATCAGGCTTGCGCGAGAGGATACGTTATACGGTAATTATTTTCTATGATCTCAGGCTAATGGAGTTGAACCTTTAAAATTTTATCAATTCATTACTTTATTATTAGACATATTGAGACAAAGGGGTGAGAGGTTGCAAAAAAAAAGAAAAGCTACTGATGTTTTTATCACAGGTGTCGAGATAAACAAACGAGACGACGCTATAACAGAAACAGCAAATACAGTGGTTTTCAATAAAATTATTGATACAATAGAATTTAGAAATGATTAATATGTAATCTTAATCTACCCCTACGGGATCGTACGGTCGAGATTAAATAAATATAGTCAAGTATTTTGCTTTATATCTTTACTAATTAAATAATTAAACATTATTTATTTTTAATGCTTTAATGCTTAATGAAACCTTAATGAAACGAATATATTTTTGTTTTTATTTTTTTAATAAATAAATAAATAAATAAGTAAATCCCTTAAAAGGCTCCCCTAAACCTTTATTAAGATGGGCGCAGTATAGGCGTATAGGCGTATAGGCAGGAATATGTTTAATTATAAAGTATTATTATTAATTTTACATTATTATTATCAATTAGAAATTATCAATTATCAATTATCAATATCAATTATCAATTATCAATTATCAATTAGAAATTATCAATTATCAATTATCAATTATCAATTATCAATAGTGGGCATAGTTTCTTATCTTTTTTTTTAATTAAATAAAAAAAAAGAAATTAAGGAGGAGCTAGACTTCTCTCCTCAAATTTGTGGATCTTTTTTTCTATTAAAGAAAAAAAGACAGGAGGGCAGTGGTGAGTAGTTATGAGGACTGATAAGTAGTGATGAGGCGATTAATAAAAATAAAACTTTTAATAAAAATTTGTAATAACAATGTACTTAAATTTTTGGGTATACACTAAATTTGTTGTTAATTTGATATGAAATACACTGGTAACCGAAAAAATAGTGTAGGTAGTGTAGGTAGTGTAGGTATAAGCCCGTTTTTCCTAAAACTGTCAACCTGGTCCGAACATATTTTTTTGTTTTATTTGTTTTGGCGCCGCTCCCTATACTTTTTTGTTAATTTTAAATAAAACAGAGAATGCTCCACTTAAAGAGCTCCCCCCTCATCTGTCTTACACGTACTCTCCCCTACTCCGTTCCTCCAAATTTCCCTCCTCCTGCTCCTCAGAGTAATAGGGCTCCCGCTGCTCCCGCTGCTCCCGCTGCTCCCGCTGCTCCCGCTGAGGTGGGGGGGGAGCAAAAGGAAAAAAGAGAAGGAGATATTAATCATATTAATTAGGCAGTATAAATATTATTATTTATTTATGAGTTAATATTAGTTAGTTAGTAGATATTATTTAATATTTATAGAAGAATTAGGAATATTATTATTAAGGATTATTAGGAAGTAGTTACTACTAGTTAGTGATAGTAGGAGGAGATATTTAGTATTATTAATAAACAGGAGATAGTAGGAGGAGTAAGATTATTATTATTATTACTATTAATAGTAACAAAGGAAAAAGTAGAATATTATTATTACTATTTATTTATATTATTATTAATAGGAGAATACTATTAATATTACTAGTAATATTTATATTAATAGGAGGTAGGAGGAAGGAGGAGGAGGAGGAGGAGGAGGAAAGGATCACACGCTAAGGAGGGAAGGAGGGAAGTAGGAAAGGAGGGAATTAAAGATAAAGAATAAAGAAGAAGTATTAGTAGTAGTAGTAGAATTAGGAGGTAGGAGGAGAGATTATTAGGAAAGATTATAGTAGTTAAGTAGATATTATTAGTAGAGATTATAGTATATAACTAGATATTATTAGTAGAGATTATAGGATATACCTATATATTATTAGAGAGTATTATATAATATTAAGTAGAGATAGATTATGTTATATAAATAGATATATTAAAGAGTAGGATATACTACTAAGGAGAAGGAGAAATAGATACAGAAGATTATATAACTATATATTATTATTAAGTATTAGATACTATTTAGGAGAAAGATCTATATAAGAGTATATACCTATATATTATAATTGAGTATTAGATACTACTTAGTAGAAAGATCTATATAAGATTATATACCTATATATTATAGGGAGGAAAGTATTATATACTATGAAGTAAATATACATAGATATTCAAAGAAAGAAAACGGGGAAGTTCTTCCTACTTTAGAGAAATTAGAGCTAGGCCGGAGACATCCTTCTCATTTTTTTTAGGATAAAAAAAAGGAGGAAAAAGGAGGTAAGCGACGCGCAGACGAAATAATTTCGATAAATGTAGAGAAAGGAGTTTTCTAATTTAATATAACTCCCCCTCCATACTAAACCCGCCTGAAACAGGTGAAGGGGGCTCCCGCTGCTCCCGCTGCTCCCGCTGCTCCCGCTGCTCCCGCAGAAAATTAGTAATAATTAGAAATTAAATATATATTATTTATTAGTTATATTAAGAAGATTATATTTTATTAATAGTATAATTATTATTAGATTGTAAATAGTACACAGATTATAAATAATTAATAATAAATAAAGTTATATTATTAACTATTAATTAGAGAGTAAATAGATTTTTGATATTAAATAAAGTAATATTATTTAATATTAATTAGAGAGTTTATTAGAGAGATATTATTATAAATAGATTATTATTTATTTATTATTATAAATATTAATTAGTAGTATTAATTAGAGAATATTTATTAATTATTAGATATTAATTATAAATTAATTATTAATTAGTTAGAGAGTTATTATTAATTAATATTTATTTATTTTATATTATTAGTATTAGATAGTTATTAGGGAATAATATAGTAAAGAGGAGGCTCCCGCGTAGTAGATATATTAGTTATATTAATTATAGGAATTATAATAATTATAGTAATTATATTAGTTATATTTATTATAGTAGTTACATTAGTTACAGTAATTATAGGAGTTATATTAGTTATATTAGTTAGGTAATAGAAAGTATTATTATTATTTATATTAATTAAATATTAGGGAAATATTACATATAAATATAACAAGATACATTATACAACATTATAAAGATATATACAAATATATAAATACACAATAGATAAAGATATATACCAATATACAAGATAAAGATATATACCAATATATAATATATAAAGATATATACAAATATATCAATATACTACCAGTACACAATATATAAATACCAATATAATAATACATCTTATATCAATAATATATAACAATATACCAATAGAGATTATATCAATAATATATAACAATATACCAATAGAGATTATATCAAACTATATACAAATATATCAATATACAATATATAATATATAATACAGTAATACATAATATATTAAGATATAATATAGATATATACATTATATTAAGATATAATATAGTAATATATAATATGTAAATATATAAGATATATAAGATATAATAGAAAATATACAAAATACGAATACATAGATACATATACATCAGCTACTGCTTGCTAGAAAAATAAAAATAAAAAAAAAAAAATTCAAAATTAAAAATAATTTGCGCCCCCTCCGTCTTTTTTTGTCTTTAATTAAAAAAATTAAAAAAAAAGATTAAGGGGAGGGGAGCCGCTCACGCGCTCACGCGCTCACGCGCTCACGCAGGCTTATCTTTTTTTTTTAATAAATAAATAAATAATTAAGTAGATTAAAAAAAAAAAAAAAAAAAAAAAAAAAAAAAAAAAAAAAAAAAAAAAAAAAAAAAAAAAAAAAAAAAAAAAAAAAAAGAAAAAAAGAAAAAAAGAAAAAAATCTTAGAAATAAAATAAATATTACTAGTATTAGAGATATTACGCATATTAAAGATTTTGCGTGGAGCCTGGAGCCTAACGTAGGTAATTTGAGCTTATGAGCTTATGAGCTTATGAGCTAACCCAAGTATTTTCAGGGTCCCCCTCCTCGTAGGATACTAAACCCGCCTGACACAGGCGATTTTCTCTTTTCTCCTTCGTTTACATAAACCCCCCACCTCATTTATCTATATAGATATAGACGGAGGGTAAAATTTCAAATTAAAAAAAAATTAAAATATATAAATTCTTGCTCTTGCAAACATACGTAAATTTCCTATTTTCATCCCGCGAATCGCGAATTCCAAAGCTTAGTTTTTATCCATTTATCCACTTCTCACTTATCCCCTTATCCACAGCTTAGGTTTTATTAGAATATTATAAAGTCAACCAATAAATTCGATTAAAATTTTACATGTTAATAAAATCGTAAAAAATAACATCTTAAAAAATAACATCTTACCGGACTTGAACCAATAGATCATTTGCTTCGAAGGCAACCGCTTTACCATTTAGCTAAAGATGTAAAAAATTAATATTATTTAAAAACTAAGGCTTCAATTTGAAAATTTTAAATTTTAAATTTTAAATTTTAAATTTTAAATTTTAATGAGGTCCACCCTATTGCTACTATCAAACTGATCCCACAGATCACAAAGATCCAACAGCAAACACAGAGGGAAAAATGACGACGACACCGAGCACGAGCACGAGAAAATTCCGACCCCGAGTGGGCAGAGGGAAGAGGGGGAGCGCTTTTCATTACTTATAATTCATTACTTATAAGGAGGAGGAGGGGAGGCAGATTTTAATAATCTTTTTTTTTAGTCTTGTTCCACTTCACCATATAAACTTAATTTACTTATTTTAAATAAAAAAACAAGATTACTTCAACATATTCCATTAAATACAAATATAACATCATAATTTTTTATATTTTCATTACAAATATTATGTGATTTAAGTATATCTATAACATATAATTTAAATACATCATTTATATCAAATGCTTTGTAAAATTGAGCTCGTTTTTGATGAATTTCAAATAATTTATGCTTACTTTGATTTATCATACAAACAAAGTTAAAAAGATTAACTTGTAATACTTTTATTCCATTTCCATCTACCAATTTTGTTTTTATAGGATTTAATCCTGATACATCAACAATCAAAAACTTTTTATTTTGCGAATATGCTGTTTGATTTCTTAATAAATTCATTAAATTTAACATTTTCTCTGCGGGAGCAGCGGGAGCGCTCTTTAAGTGGAGCTGCGGGAGCAAATCAATTTGACCTGTAAATTTAATTATTGATGATATGACTTCAATATTTTTTTCAAGTATTGCTTTTTTAATCTTTTTTTTTTGTAATAATTGTAATAAAAAAAAAAAGGAAAGCCCGTCCCTCCAAAAAGCGGCCGTCCCTCGTTTACTACTAAGACTCGCGATAATTTTAAATTCACTATTATACTGCATATTTGTGTTTTTAATTTTTATTGTAGAAGAGACTTTATTTTTAAGTTTTAAATTATCCCTAAAATTTACTCTTATATTTAGGGTTAAACTACTCTCTAGCAGATTTTCACTGCTACATAATTTTTATAATCTTAATATATTAATATAAAAACTCACTCTATTTAAGTTAAGAAAGTGTCTGTGATGAAATAAATTTTACTAAATACACAATAATTTTAATACCATAAACTTTTTGTAAAATTAAATTATTATAATATTAAATAAATTACTATTACTAAACATTAAATATATTGTATATTTTTATTTTTGATCATCACTTCATAAGATCGCATATTACTTTTTCTTACTTTTTCAACCAAATCAAAGTTGGGCCCTCTTCCCCCGTATATTGCTTTTTTTTTCTTAAGGCTTAAGGCTTAAGGAGAGACTTGAGTGGAAAAAGTATTTTATTACTTCATAAGGGCGCGTCTTATTAAAAAAACGGGCGCTCCACTTTATTTTTCTTTAAAAAATCAAACTTTAAGAGCAGAGGGCCGAGGGGGGTAGTGTACTAAATTTTTTGGGTATACACTAAATTTTTTGTTAATTTGATATGAAATACACTGGTAACCGTAAAAATAGTGTAGGTAGTGTAGGTAGTGTAGGTATAAGCCCGTTTTTCTACAACTGTCAACCTGGTCCGAACATATTTTTTTGTTTTATTTGTTTTGGCGCCGCCCCTTTTTTTTTAATTAAAAAAAAATAAGAAGAGGCTGCCCCTCCTTTAGGAGAGGGGCGGCAGAATTTATATTTATATTACTATTTATTTATATTTATATTTATATTTATAGGAAAATACTATTTATATTACTATTGATATTTATAGCATTTATAGGAATAGGAGGAAAAGAGAATTAGGACACGAGTAACTGGAGGAAAAGAGGAAAGAACGGAAGGAGGGAAGGACGCAATTAAAGATAAAGAATAAACAAGATAAAGAATAAACAATCAAGAAGAGAACAAGTATTAGGAGGAGATAAAGGAGAGAATTAATTCAGAGGAAGGAGGAGAAGATTATTAGTAACTAGTAACAAAAGAGTATACTATTTTAATAGATATTATTAGGAGAGAGAGAGTATTTTAATACATAGTATTATTAGAGAGGAGAGAATATAACTAGATATTAGGAAAGAGTAGGAGAAAATAGGAAGTAGAGAGAGAAGAGAGAGGAGGTTATATAAATAGAGATTAGGAATTATTAGGAATTAGGAGGAATTAGTAGGAATTATTAGAGATTAGAGAGGAGGAGATACTAAAAAGAGAATTAAGAGAAACAAGACAAGAGAAAGAAGAGGAATAGAGACAGAGACAGAGACAGAGAAAGAGAAAGAGAAAGAGACAGAGAAAGAGACAGATACAGATACAGAAGATTATATAACTATATATTATTAGGGACTATTAGATACTATTTAGGAGTTAGGTAGTTAGGAGAAAGAGATATATTAGAGGATATAACTATATATTATACACCTATATATTATAGACCTATATATTATTATTAAGTATTAGATACTAGATACTAGATACTAGATACTAGATACTATGAAGTAAATATACATAGATATTCAAAGAAAGAAAACGGGGAAGTTCTTCCTACTTTAGAGAAATTAGGGCTAGGCCGGAGACATCCTTCTCATTTTTTTTAGGATAAAAAAAAGGAGGAAAAAGGAGGTAAGCGACGCGCAGACGAAATAATTTCGATAAATGTAGAGAAAGGAGTTTTCTAATTTAATGTTAAGAAATTTATTATAAATTAATTAGGATAACGAAGAGTTAGTATTAATTACTATTTATTTAGTTTACATTTGAAAGCCGTACATTATTAGTAGGAGGTATAAGGTAATTATTAATTATTTAAATTATTATAGAGTAAATAGAAGGAATTAAATACATTAGTTAGCAAATATAACAGATGATTTTTATTTAGATAAATTAAGTATTATTGGGAAATGTGAGAGATGGCATACTATTAAATATTAATATTATATTATAATTATAGATACATATTAGATATTAGATATTAGATATTATTAAGGATATAAATAAGAGGACATATTTTTATTAAATGGAAATGGAAATGGAAATGGAAATGGTAATGGAAATGCTAATGCTAATGGTAATGGAAATGGAAGAAAAAAGAAACACTACATTATTAGTAGGAGTAAGTAAAGACGAGAAAGGAATTTTACAATTTTGACATTATTATTAGGAGGGAATTATTAGAGTAGTAAAGAGAAGAAATTAGATATATTAGGAACATTAGTTACAGTAAGTATATTAGTTATATTAGTTATATTAGTTATAGTAATTATATTAGTTACATTAGTTACATCAGTTATATTAGTTACATTAGTTATATTAGTTATATTAGTTAGGAACTATAAAGTATTATTATTATTTATATTAATTGAGGATTATTGGGTCGGAGACGACTTATCTTTTTTTTTTAATAATAAATAAATAAATAAGCAAATTTAAAAAAAAAGTATAGGAAATATAACATAGTATTAAATATTATTTTTATATTTTTATTATATTTACATAGTAGATATTAGATATTAGATATTAGTAAGGATATTTATAATAGGACATATTATTATTAAGTATTATTTAGTATTATTTAGTATTATTAAGGGGGGAGTATTAGTAGTTCTGCTCCCGCCGTAGAAGATATCTTATATATTTATTAAGTACTATTATTATATTTTTAATTATATTTATAATTATATTTACATATTATAATTAGTAAGATTAAATATAAAGTAGGAGGAGCATATTATAATTATAGTACAATAGTATAATTAGTACTAGATAACTATTATATACTATTTAATACATAGTATTTTTACATATTATAAAGTTAATATATAAGATATTATTATTATTATTATTATTAATAGTATTTTATATTATAGAAATACACATAGAAATATAGAAATAATCATTATATAAATTACACATAAATTTAACAAGATACCAATACAATTACAAATATAACAATACAATTACAAATATAACAAGACAATCTATATAAATAAACAATACAATCTATATAAATTAACATACAAATATAACAAGACAGATTATAGAAATACACAAGAGATATACACATTATATACCTATACAAATTATAGAAATACAGATACCAATAGTGTAATACACACTATATAAATATAGATACCAATATAACAGTATACACTATAGAAATACCTATACACTCTATATAAATAAGTATAACAATATAATTATACAATCTATATAAATAAGTATAACAATATAATAATACAGATTATAGAAATATATATACAAATATAACAATACAGATTATAGAAATACAGATACCAATATAACAATACAGATTATATCAATATATATACAAATATATTAATACAGAATATATTATACACAATATATTAATACAGAAGATATTAATACACAATACAGAAATACACAATATATTAATATACATAATATATATACACATAATATAATAATACATAAAATAGATATACACATTATATTAAGATATAATATATTAATACACAATATGTAAATAGATAAGATATATAATATACAATATACAATATATAATATATAAATACATACGTGATAGAGATATAATACAAAGAGACGGATACATAGATACATATACATCATCTACTGCTTGATAGGCCGGAGGGAAAAAATTAAAAAAATTAAAAAAAATGACCAAAGACACAAAGAGACACATAATGATGTTTTAAGGAGAGAAGGTAATTTGCCCTCCTAATTTGATAAATTTTCGAGGAGGGCCGGCGCCCGCTTCACTTAAAGAGCGCAGCTTTGTTTTTAATTAAATTAATTAAAAATAAAGGAGAGGCGCAAGTGCGGCATTGCTATTTTTCGATAACGAAGGAATGAAGTTTTCTAATTAAAAAAACAAAAAAAAACAAACAAAAAACTCAAATTACGAATCTAATTCAGCCAAATGGCTCATAGGCAAAATCTGTATTTTAAATTCTTACGAATAAAGAGACTTGAACTCTTAAAAAAATTAATTTATCAAATCCTAAGTTTGACTCGGCTACCATTTCGACATATTCGTGTGATTATAATAAATTAGATATGAATAAATTTAGTTAGTTTATTATATAATTTATATAATTTATATAATTTATATAATTTATATAATTAGTTAATCTTATATTTCTTATATTTTATTTTATTTTTGATTTTATTTTATTTTAAATTTTACCCCCTCCTTCTCTTTTTTTTAACTAAAAAAAAGGATAGGGAGCGCCCCTCCGGGCTTCCCTTCAACCTTAAAACTTAAAACTTAAACAAGAGAGAAGAACAATGACAGGGCCGGGCTTCCCTTCAACCTTCAACCTTAAAACTTAAACCCGCGCCGCCCCCCTCCTTCTACTTTTTTGAAGGAGAAAAAAAAGATCTAAAAAAGAGAAGGCGGCGCCCCTTCTCTCCTCAAACCTAAAAATATTTTCTCTCCTCAAACCTAAAATTTTTTTCTCTCCTCAAACCTAAAACCTCAAACCTCAAACCTCAAACCTCAAATTTTTTTCTCTCCTCAACCTCAAACCTCAAATTTTGTTCTGCGGGAGCGGCGGGAGCGGCGGGAGCGCTCCATACTAAACCTTCAAAACTTTTCTTAAGAAGAGCAGGAGAAGGAGGGGCGCTTGCGCGCTTGCGCCGGCCTCTTCTACAATTTTTATTTTAGATTTTATTTTAGATTTTATTTTTTGCTCCGACCTCTTCTACTCGAATTTTCTAACATTTTTATTTTAGATTTGATTTTAGGCTCTATTTTTATTTTAGATTTTATTTTAGATTTTATTTTAGATTTTATTTTAGATTTTATTTTAGATTTTATTTTTTGCGCGCTTGCCGCTTGCGGCGCCCTATTCTACTCTTCTACTCTTCTAACATTTTTATTTTAGATTTGATTTTAGGCTCCGACCTCTTCTACTCTAATTTTCTAACATTTTTATTTTAGATTTTATTTTTTGCTCCCCCTCTTTTCTCCTCAAATTGTTTGAAGGTTTGAAGGTTTGAAGGTTTTTCTCCTCTCCTTCTACTTCGCACCTCGCAAAAGAGGAGGGAAGGAGGGGCGGCGCCGCCCTCTTCTACTCTAATTTTCTAACATTTTTATTTTAGATTTGATTTTAGATTTGATTTTAGATTTTATTTTAGATTTTATTTTAGGCTCTATTTTTATTTTAGATTTTATTTTAGGCTTTATTTTAGGCTTTATTTTAGGCTCGCAGTGCGGATAACGCGATCACGCGATCACGCGATCAAGAAATCAAGCGGTCCCGCGGTCCCTGCCCTGCTAAGTAATAAGCTCGTAGAATTGTGAATTTTAAGGTGTAAGGATTATTTAATATTTAATATTTAATATTTAATATTTAATATTTAATATTTAATATTTAATTCAGTCTGCAAATCGGAAAGACGGCAAAGAATCCGGGCCATACTGTCGTAAGGGCACGTACTTATTTTATATTTTAAGTAAAAAATAAAAAGTACAAAGTAAAAAGTAAAAAGTAAAAAGTAAAAAATACAAAGTACAAAGTATAAAATACTAATAAAAATAGCTAATCAAAAATAAAAAATCAAAAATAAAAAATAAAAAATAAAAAATAAAAAATAAAAAATAAAAAATAAAAAATAAAAAATAAAAAAATTTTTTTTTAATTTGTAATGTTAAAATTTTTTGGGTCTTCTATGAAATAGGAATAAATAAGAATAAATAAGAATAAATAGGAATAAATAAGAATAAATAAGAATAAATAGGAATAAATAGGAATAAATAGGAATAAATAGGAATTGAGCGAATCGAACGCCCGTCAAAAATGTGTAAAATTCTCGCTACAACCACTCAGCTAAATTCCCTAAGCCTAAGATACTATAAGATACTAAACTAAATTCCCTAAAATATTAATTATATTTAGTTATTTATTGTTATCTACTTTTAATTTATTTTTGTTTTTTGTTTTTAAGAAATATGTATATTTAATTTATTTATCTTTTTTAATTATCTTAATTCTATTAATTCTCTGAATCTGAATTTTAGTCCCCTTAAGAACGTAAAACCGCCGCCACTAAAATAATTAGTTTAATAAATTTATAATTAACTACTTTTATATTATAGTTATTATAGTTATTTATAGTTATTTATAGTTATTATAGTTTTATTTTTTTTGTATTATAATTATAATTATAAAAATTAATAAAATAAATATATCTCAAATATTTCTATTTAAAATATTTTACAATATTCCACATACTAATCATACTAATCATACTAATCATACTAATAAAAAACCTAAAAAAAACTAAAGAAATACATAAGAAAAACATAAGAAAAAAGGCTACCCTCGCAAGTTTGCCTTAACCACTCCTCCAATTAGGATGCTGCGCCTGCGCTGCCCTCCCTAAAATTTTTTCCTCAATTTTCTTTTAGATTTGAGAATTGAGAATTGAGAATTGAGAATTGATAATTGAGAATTGATGTAAAGTTAATAAACTTTATAATCTTTATAAAGTTTAGCGAGGTGAGGAATCGAACCCCATCTAACAGGTCATGAGACTATTGTGCAACCATTACACTAGCTCGCTTTTTTGTCTTTTTTTTTTGCAACGCCGCCCGGCCCCTTCAAACCTTCTCTTATAATTTTTTTTTCTAGATTCTAGAGAAAGGAGGGGGTGGGGGTTAATACTCATTTTAATTCTAAATATAATATGTTTTAATATCCAGCTGCACTTTCCAGTACAGCTACCTTGCTATGACTTTTGAGATGTTGCCTAAACGATTTAACAGGTATAATTATTCTTAAATACAACATACCATCAATATTACTTTGAATGCTAAGAAAATAATATTGACACTATACCATACCCGTGTTTAATTACAATAAGTTTCCACCAATCCAAACTCCTTCCCAGTGACAGACAGTTAGTTCATCACGAATGCTTGCTTCACCGTTGCGTGGCTAATCAACGATTACTCGAAATTCCTTCTTCATGTTCCCGGGTTTCAGAGAACAATTCGCAAGTTAATAATTAATTTTCTTTAATGATTAGCTCCTCCTTAATGTCTAATATTTCAATATCCAAATAAAATGTTATTTTATATTTTTTTAATTATGATTTAAAAATTAAAATTTCAAATTTAAATGAGAATTGAATGATTTTTTTTCCATTCTAAGATCAAAGATGAAAAAAAGCGACAGGTATTGCTTCACTTTGTAAAAATTTCTGTAGCACGTCTATAGCCCAAATTCATAAGGGCCATAACGACTTGTCTTTGCCCTAAATAACTTTCTATCAAAGCTATTAATACGCTAAGTTTAAACTAGCGCAAAGGATTTTGTCCGTTAGCGAAATTAATCTCACTTCTCAAAACACGAACTGACGACAGCCCAGGGGTAGTATTCTTTACCTTAATTAAAAATAAATTTTAATATTAGGCTAAGCTGAATATATATAATCTTTCTTTAGAAAGACTCCTGACTATACCTTAATTTTGATTAAATAATACTACTAGAGTAAAATTTAACAAAACTAGACCCATCTAGTCGATGCGCTTTTACAACATATAACTAAAATTGAATTTTATTATTATCCTTTAGCCTTTTAGCTTTTAGTTACAGAGGTGATTTAGTTCCGCGATAGCCCATTTATCTTTCGAACATTGTTTACCTTCTTACTGTACCCAATTAATTAGATTGGCCGCAGCTTACTCCTTTTGAAAGTTACTGTTTAGTAGTAAACATTTTAGGGGGTCCCCGGAGTTTGGGTCTAATACACAGTTATTCTTTGATAGTTTAGCTAGTATCAAAGAGTATAATTAAATCTTGCTTAAGGATTTATCCATGTAACACCTGTTATAAAATAATAATTATTTCTATTTTAAAGATCTTTATTTGTTGAAATAACTATTATCATCTATAATACAAGAATTGGTAAGTTTTTACGCGGGGTAACGTATTAAATAACATGCTCCACTTCGTTTGCTCCGAGACCGACTAATTTTTTAGATTTCAACATAAGTCGTACTCGCAAGGCGGTATGGTTAACGCGTTAGCTTCGCCTTTAATAACTTTCTTACTAAATAACTACCATACATCGTTTACTGTGTGGGCTAATGAGGTCTCTAATCTCTTTCGGTGTCCACACCTTCACTCCTCAGCGTCAATCTTTACCTAGATGAATAGCCTTCGCCATAGGAACTCCTCTAAGTTTGTGCAGATTTTAACCTTACTCTTAGCGTTGTTTCATCTTCTATTAGATTCTAGCTTCAAATCACTTAACTTTTAGTATAAACATTCTTAGATGGTTTTTCAGATATCTATACACTATTTAAACTTTAAACTTTTGAAGCAGCCTGCGAATCCTTTACGCCTGTTGACTGTGATTAACGTTCGTGTTTCTGGTCTTACCGAGTCTTCTGGCACCAGTTTTTGGACAACACTTTTGATAAGAAAATCATTATTTTTCTTTATTTTATCGAAGAAGACACCTCTTCGATTTCAGTTAGCTAGTTCACTCTTGCGAGCATTGACTAAGATTCTTGACTGCTGGCAGAAAAGCTTCTGCCTGGTTATTTCATTCCCAGTGTGGCCAGAGGTTCTGTCAAACATGGCTATTCATCTTCGGCTTGGTAAGCTCTTATTCCCACCAACTACCTAATAAACATAAATAAAATCCTAAAGCGGAAAATTTCCTTTATTAACAAAACAGTTTTTGCAACAAATCCCCATCCTATATTAAAAAATAATAGTTAATATTACTTTCGTTACTCTAATACTTCTTAATTACATTTATATAATTAAGCGTGTTAGTTAAAGCATTCTAACATTATCCACTAATACACCTTAATTTCTCTTATTTGATCGCTAAATCAAACTCGTTTAATTATTTCTTAATACAGAACTATTACACTGGACCTATTAAATATTAGGTAATAAGCCTTATGTAACCAGAGTAAATCCATATATAATTTTTACCCCCCTCAGTGATTTTTTTTACGAAATCCCTACTAAGGATTACAATGGAAATTCAAACATTATCCCCTAACTAAGAAGACTTTAGGGTATACAATTTAATATCCTCACCTCTACACCATGTCTTCGAATACAATATGTCAGCCATTTTATAGGAACATACCATTTCGAAAACAACGATTTGCATGTCTAAAACTACTGAACAACGTTTAATCAGAACCAAAATTAAATTCTTAATTATTTAAACAATTTTTATTTTTTATTTTTATTTTATTGTTGTATTTTATTTGCGTAAGCAATATTTATTATCTCTTTTATTAATTATTGAGATTATTGAAAAATTTGGATTTCAATTTGTATCTTTTTCTCCTCTCCTTCGCTTATCTTTTTTTTTTTTTTTTTTTTTTTTTTTTTTTTTTTTTATTTTATT
>Ga0179589_10000011_pt1 | contig 30431 bp, 48 predicted proteins | sample CZOMad2_1_08_16f_FD_182923 | JGI IMG/M metagenome (GOLD analysis project Ga0179589, IMG submission 182923) | Vadose zone soil fungal communities from Angelo Coast Range Reserve, California, USA - CZOMad2_1_08_16fungal | ecosystem: Environmental > Terrestrial > Soil > Vadose zone | place: USA... | reverse complement strand
AATGCCCACCCGCACCACCACCCCCGCCTGATATGTAACCAGCCGCTGCTGCGTTCGCCGTTCCACTACCTCCTCCGCCTCCCCCCCAAGCCTCAATTATGCAATACTTCATACCAGAAGTGGGTGTATAAGTTCCTGTTGCTGTAAATTGCTGTGTTGCAATAGTGCTAATACCAGTACCAGAGGGCGCGACCCAAGTACCATCTCCACGCCAAAATGTAGTAGCAGATGCCGAGGTTCCAGAGTTAAGATTTGTAACAGGTAAGTTACCAGTAACACCATTCGCAAGATTTACCTGGTTCCAAGAAGGGTTGTTACTAGTTCCTTGGTTCGATAAGTATCTAGTAGCATTGGTATCTTTAGTAAGTGCTGAGAAAGTATTTGAAGCAGATCCATAAATAAGATCACCCTGTGCCAAAGATGCAAGACCCGTGCCACCCCTAGTTACAGCAAGTTGTCCCGTCCATCCAGCAGTGATACTCGTAGCTTGCAAGAGAGCAGTTGTAGGTGTTCCGCCGAGTGTTAATGTCACATTCGTGTCATCAGTCTTAGTCAATGCCGCAGGAGTTAACCCTGGAACTGATTGCCATGTAGGTAAAGCTGCCGCTCCATTCGATACAAGAACCTGGTTAGCAGTACCTACACCTGAAACGTTTTGAAAAGCCCCAGTTGCTGTGGTTCCTGCGCATATAACAGAATAAGCCGTAAAGGTAGTATTCCCTGTGCCACCTCCTGCTACAACCGCAGTTCCATAAATGGGATCGGCAGATGCGCCTTGAGAAATCAAAGGAATTCCAGAGGTTGCTGAAGGCGCTAATAATGTAAGCGCAGAGGTACCATTACCTATTAGCAGATAATGGGCTGTTAATGCTGCTAATCCAGTCCCACCCCTTGCAACTGATAATTGACCTGTCCATCCAAGAGTCATAGAGGCAGCGCGAAGCAATGCAGTAGTTGGTGTGCCACCAAGTGTCATGGTAACGTTTGTATCATCTGTCTTTGTAAGAGCAGCCCCTGTAATATCCGTGCCCGCAACAGTTGCCCATGCTGGAGCCGCAGACGCTGCACCACTTCCAGTTTGGGATAAATATTGCTTTGTTGTGGTTATATTTCCTGCTAATTTTGATAATGTATTAGCAGCAGAACTATATAAAGTATCACCTGTAGTATAGGTCGATTGAGCAGTTCCACCACGGATTTCTGCAAGTGTCCCTGTCCACCCCAATGTCAAAGAGACAGCTTGGAGCAATGCAGTTGCTGGCGTTCCTCCCAAAGATAATGTAACGTTAGTATCATCTACTTTCGTTAATGCGGCAGGAGTCACAGCACCACTTGCTTGCCATGTTGGTAATGCTCCTGCGCCATTTGATGTAAGCTGTTGTCCGGCAGTTCCAACGCCGACTACATTTTGGAATACGCCTGTGGCAGTTGTGCCAGCGCAAATAACCGAATATGCTGTAAAGGATGAACCCCCTGTTCCACCACGTGGAACGGCAAGCTGTCCAGTCCAGCCTAGCGTCATGGATGTAGCATTCAACAATGCATTGGCAGGAGAGCCTGCTAATGTCATAGTAACGTTAGTGTCGTTTACTTCTGAAAGTGCTTCACCATTTGTCTTAAACAATGATAGCAGTTGAGAATTCGACTCTTTATAGGTTATAGGACCAGGAGATTGATCAACTGGAAACACATCCGTTAGCTGTGCCGATGGCGCTGCCGGTAAATCTGTAATTTTTATGCCTGCCATCCGATGGCCTCCTTGGTATTACTTAAGCCTTCCTGGCTCTATTCGCTAACTAAAATTCTTTGTGATGTTTGAGTCATAATGTCTAAGTTGTCTTGAGTTATCAGGTAAAACTCTTCAAATGGCGCAATGCTTCCGCCGCCATATAGGATAACTATAATCAATCCACCGTAAGCACCTTGCATCAATAATTCCTTTTAATAATGAGGGGCTTTTAACCCCTCAAAAGTTTTAACTTATGCAATAGTTTGAGAGAATCTCAACATAACACCGTAGAAATCATAGGCTGAAGTTGCAGAGTTGTTAGCCGTAATTTCCAACACGTATTTACTATCTGCTGTAACGTCAAAAGCAGGTGTTGTCACAGTACAGTTGGTTACATAAGGATTTGCTTGGGTTGCTGTAGCAAGAGTTGCAGTAATAGTAATTGAGGTTACAGAAACTGCTACGTTATTTGCATAAGCAATTCTATCTAACGTTGCACTATGTGCATCCATTGCTAAGGTGCCGATAGAGTAGATATAGTCAAAACTATCCAATCTAAACCCTTTGGAAGCTGCTACAACGATTGCGGGGGTAATATCAACAGCAATGATTGATGTTTCATCCCCTGCCGTATGTCTTGATACATAGTTGCCTTGGGCAATACGAGTAGTAGTCCAAGTACCTGTACCAAAAGTTATTACATCCCCAATACCTAAGAATTGTTGCTTAGCAATAATATTACCAGCCCCAGTGCTTAATAGGATATTTGCAGTAGATGCGCCTGGATCTGGAATTGATATCACAGAAGATTGACCCATAGCACTGTTGCTCAGAGTTGTATTGAATGCGCCACCAGCGTCAACAGGTGATATTATGAAGGTACCATTAGCGGCAGTTGCTGGGAAACCTATAAATGTTCCTGCATCTCCCGAAGAGCCAGATGTGATATTTCCAGCAGTTGATGTAATCGCTCCAGACGCTGTAATAGCACCTGTGACAGCTAGCGCCTGACCAAGCGTTGTTGTTGTAGTAGCAGCTTTAATATTTCCCGAAGTATCAGAGAATACAGCCAATGCATTTGCAGTAGATGCGCCACCTGAGAATGTAACGCCTCCGGCAGATGGATCAGCGTTAAATACAATAGCATCAACACCTATTCTTTGTGGGATTGGCTCTACTAATGTATAGAAGTTACCAGCAGATACAGAACCTGCACCGACCGCTACATATTCTCCTGCCTTCATTTGTTCCGTACTTTGTTGGTCATCAGAACGCTCTAAAACAACAGTCGATCCTATGCTTTTAACAACATAAATACCTTGCTCAAGAGTGCTAGTTTGCGTGTGAAGCAACACTCTGTCACCTACAGCGCACACAACACTGTCAATAGTCAGTGAAGATGCAGCGATAGTTAAAGTAGCACCAACTCCATTGTTGTTAGGGCCATTGTAATAAGTTCCTGCAATGTTTGAAGTTGAAACCAAACGCACAGGAGTTAACCATGGGGAAAAAACAGTTTGAGAAACGGTTGTAGTCATTTTAAATTCCTTTTAATTAATATTAATTTCCATCTAAAGCTAGCTAGCTTCCCCACACCAGGCCAGTTGCCGTGGTACCAGCACTATTCACTTGAATAGAAAACACTGGATGCCATACACCTGCAGCTAACCCAACAAGAGTCTGGTCTGTCCCGTCCCACTTCCGATATGAAACGTTACCCGTCACACCGGCATACAACCAGCGTGCAAATTCTACGGAGCCATTTGCTCCATACATAGTATTGACTACAATATCCCCAGTGCGGGCAACACCCGCCATAACGCGTGTTGGCCCAGTATAGGCATTTGGATCTAAAGCACCAACATTTACTAGTTGAACTGCCATGTTTTACACTCCTTGTAATTAAAGCTTAATAAACACATTCATGAAACTTGTGGGTTGCATATTGTTGTGAGCTAAGTTGCCTCCAGGAGTCCAAACAAGTAAACCTCCAGGAACATCTGTATTGATACCTGTTGCAACGGATTGCGTTGAGATAGCAGATGAGTTGGCGACAGGAACTCTATCCGGCATCTCACTTGAAGTTAATTGATGGGTTTCTTCACCTACATATTCACCTAATGCACGTGCTGTTAATCCCGCTCCAGCCCCTGCTCCTGCCATTGCACGACCCAAAGAGCGTGTCAGAGTCAAGGTTTTATTAGCAATAAAATCTGCAATTGCTGTAGCTCCCCTTCCAGTTGATACGGGTGCATATGTATTACTTACGCCATCCCAAAGTGTTTTGTATAATTGGAATGTGTCTTTGTTCGCTCGTGTAGTGGCAGCAGATCCTACATTTCCAATTGAGCCATCATTCATAGGCACCCAACCGTTTAGCGCAGGTTTAGTTAATGTGGCAGTTGGATCGGAAACATACGTGGTCTTGGTATCACTAGTTCTAGGTGTACTATTAATCGAGTTTATTTGGTCGTAATTCTCGAAAGTTGCTGTAGTAAGAACTTCACCTAGATATAGAGCAGGCTTTGTAAAGGACACATCACAACCGGCATTTGTAGGCATGCCTAATTGTATATATATAGCATCATCATCTGTCTGAAAGTTAATATTTCCTATATTTTTCCCTGTTACATCGGGTACAGTAAAAAAAGTTGAATATTGCGTCCATGTATCAGACAGCACATAGGATGCAACGGGAGTGCGGACTTCAGCACTAGCAGTCGGTGCCGAGCCAAAATATTGCCTTACAAACAATGGCAATGTTGCTGGCGTAGTAGTATATTTAGCCCAAAATATAAAAGTCATTCTTTGGTTGGATAGATTCTTTACCTTTTGAGTAATAGGAAACTGAAAGGCTTTGTAATCTTCAGGTACGCCATTTGATACGTATCTAACAAAATCCACAGGCGTTCCAGCAACTCCTAACGGAGCGGATGCCAGGGGGAATAATTCAAATGTAATTTGGTCTGTTGCATCTATATTTGATTTAACAAATCTAATATCAGGCCCAACTACACCATATGTGCCCTCAACTGGATTAATCAATGCTGGTGTAAACCCTTTATGACTAGAAGGCGCTATAACTAAGTTTTTAGATGCAACGGGGCTCGCAGTATCGCCGATATGGTCTATAAATTGATTATTGGCAATGTAGTTTACTAATGGAAGGAATGTGTTTGTGTTTCCACCGCCTCCAGCACCAGGAGGGAAGTAGTTGTCTTGAGTCCATAAAAGATTGCCGTCTGCATCATATGCTTCAAGATAGTAGGTGTCGTTTAAATTTCCGCTATTAACTGTCCAATAGAATGGGCCTTGTATGCCATTTAGGTCAAATATAATTGGGTTAGTCCAAGGTTTATTAAATCCTGCATCTTGATATACAGTTTTTGGAAGAATCTTATTTATTGAGCTATAGGTATACAGCTTTGCGCCACCGGCAACTGTCCCTTCATTGTTAATCAAGACCCATCTTGGAATTGGGGCCAATAGATTTGATATTGTCATTCTTCACATTCCTTGTGAGAGTTACATTGTTATTGTATATCATTCCTGCACATAAAAATAATACTTGTTTTTTATCCTAATGATGCCCTATAATGCAGCACTTTGACACCTAGGAATAATACTATGTTAATTTCAGTTCTTTTTACTATATTTATTGTTTACAATTTAATCCAAATATTTATGTATGATCCAGATCACTATTGATTCATATGCAACAATAGTTTTTGTACCAAGTTAGTCAATGCATTCTTTGGTATCGAATATGCAGCTCCCGCAGCCATTCCCATATTTCTATATGGCTTGAACTTCTTATCACGCCTATATTCTTCTTGCCCTTTCCTCAATAAATGAGAGATATCTTCATGACCCTGAGATTGCAAGCCTTCATGAATTTCACCTAACAACTTATTCCTTGTTGCCATTCCTGCGCGCCCATGTATACGTTCTGCGGCAGAAGAAAATAATGATTTTGCATATTCTGAAGCATGCTTTCCCAAATCAGATTGCAAGTGTAGTAATGAGTTGTAATCACCATATCTTGCACCTTCTAGCATATTATTATAGGCAGAATTATTTGGAAAAAATTTAGCAGCATCCTCGATTAGCTCAGGGCTTACATTTATTGGAGCAATGTTTCGTGTTTTAGCTATCTTCGATGCTTTTGACAATGTTCCAGCGGCTCCTTTCTGAGTAAGATAGGGTAATATCTTCATTTGTCTTAAAGTATTGGCTCCAGACCAAAAGGACGGTACGATTTCTGCCCCAAGCTGAATTGCTTTATCCATTCCAGTTCCAGCACCTTGTTGGCCTAATGCTTGAGCATAGTTTTGTTTGTCATAAGGCAAGTATGAGGCAAGATTGCTATTCTGATTTTGTAATTCAGGAGCACCAAAAAACCTACCAATGGAGCTACCAACAGTATCCACCCCGCTAGCAATGTCATGAGGAAGATTATGTAAATCGCGTCCTGCATGAACCAATCCAATTGCTACATTCCTTGGAAGTTTCTGTAAAAAGCTTTCATCTTGTTCCGGCATCTCGTTTTCGAATAAATCTCTTGGAGGGCGAACCTGTTCATTTGGATTCATGCCGTTAAATAGGTCTCTACCCATGATATCTACCTGCAACTTTGAGTTTTTGAATAACTTGATCACGAGTCATACCATATTTTTTTGCGGTAGAATCAATATCTTCATCATTGATTGGATCTAGTTCTTGCTCTACTTTCTTTCTAATTGCTGCTCCATTAACCATTTTATCAGCTCTCTCCAGAGCATCACCTCTATTTAAATGATATTGCTCTTGCAATTTAGCTGCCATTCTTGAGCGCTGCTTTGTCATTTCATTAAATGTTTCAATAGAAGGTAACTTTCCAAGAATGACATTAAAATTATCTTTTGGATTTATTTTCATATCATTAGCAAGTTGAATTTCAGAAGCTAAAATTCGTCCACCAAAACCCATAACTGTTTGTGCTACAGCATTTAATGCAGTTGCCCTAAAGTCCCCTATAAGCTTTTGTTCCGCCGCATTTCCAAATGTTTCCTTTCCTAAAAGCTGCAAATTTTGAACTCCAGGAAGAGATCTCAATTTTTGGAAGATTGGATTAGATACAATTTGATTCATATGCTTTAGAGGCACCTCTGCCTGAACCGCTTGTTGATATTGTTTGTCTAAATCCTCTATAGATTTTCCTCTAAGATCCCCTAATACTTCTCCCTCCTTCAATATTCCCTTATATCTAGCTGCTTTTTCAGCAAAACTAAGACCTGAATCAGAATCAGATGAAGGAGGTTGAGTAGAGTTTTCATTCGGAACACCTTGCGCACCATTCTGTTTTCTACTCCAAGCAACCACTTGTTGGTCATCAGGTATATTGGCATTTTCATTTTTAGATAATTCTTTAATACCCTCTGGGCTTTTCATCCACTTATGATAGGCATCTAAGGCTTCATTGTTATCATAATCCTTGCCCTCCACCAAAGGTGCAGATGCAGTAGGCTGAGCTTCAGTTTCTAAAGGAGCCGCAACACTTCCGCCAGATGGGCGACCAAAATTCTGCTGAGATATATCTTGCTGGGGAGCATTAGGCTGCATTTGCACTGGAACTTGCAATTGACGTGGCTGGAAAAGATTTTTCAACGTACCTAAAGCCCAACCCCCAAATGAATTATTTTTATTATTTGGAGGTTGGGCTTGTATCTGTGGCAACTGTCTTAAATTATTATAGTTAGATGCAGCGCCATTTACCATAGACATTATTTGATCATATTGTTTCTGAGTCATGCTTCCAGCAATAGCGGGATTGTTCAAGAACTTTGCCATTGTTTGGGGCGCAAGAAAGTTAGAATAAGCCAACTTAGAAGCAGCATTTGCAAACTCTGTTTGAGGCGCATAGAGAGCCTTTGCTTCATTTATCTTCTTAAGCAACATATCATTAGCTAATGAGTTGCCACCACGCATAGCCTGAACAAGAGGCCCTCCAGCTTCTGCATCTGGAGCAGATTTAGACATAGGAAATAACATAGTAATCGTCCTTAAAAGAAGCTGCCAATGATATTGCCAATGCCACCTATAGTGTTCCAGAAATCATGGTTTTTACCCTGTTGCTGATTATAAGCACCTGATCCCATAGTGTTCCCCATGTTCTGGTACATATTAGATAATGAATTCGCAGCATTTTGGCCATTATTCATCATATTTTGTTGGCCTTCACCATATTGTGAGTTAATGCCCAACACTTTTTGCATCCAATCGTTCATGCCAGATGAGGCAATATTACCAGCATTATTTTGCATTTGTTGTGCAAGGGCGCTGCTCCCACTCATGCCATTGGCAGAGCCAAAGTTTTGTCCCGCTCTTTGTGCTTGTTGCTGAAGGAATTGTGTATAAGGGCTTTCTTTGTATTGCCCCATCATGCTATTGATGAAGGCTGAAGGGTCTTTTTGATTTTGAAGCCATTTTTGATAGTCACCAATAGCGCCCTGTCCAGCTTGAGCATAAGGCTGCATACCATTGATGCCTTGTTGCGCCCATTTCTGGTATTCATCCATGCCTGCGCGTGCAGGACCGCCAGAGTCTCCGAATAGACCGCCAAATAGATTACCAAGACCACCCATTAAACTTTGTGGATTGAAAGGCATAATCACATCCTTGTAATTATATTAAATTCTGCCAAGATCCAGCCTGATAGCCCTGAAACTTGTCCGTTGTAGTATTATAAATCAATTGACCATTAATTACATTGCGCAATGAATCTCTTTGCACAGTTGTAATGCGTGGCACAAATATTCCAAACTTCGTTAAATACTCCTTCAAGGATTCAACAAATGTCGCCATAAAATCTGCCCAAACATCCGACAAATATAAGTCCTGCTTTACTACAGGATCATAAGTTGGGAAATTATCTAAATCTCTTGCCATTCCATTACTCCGGCATAACTTCAAAATCCCAAGCCGCCCCTAAAATCACAAAGGGAATAGTGTCGAAAAACTCAATCTTTGGTACAAATCCTTGGCCTCTTGGAGTAGTGCCTAGCTTTCTCCATACGGTGCGATAAGTTCTTTGCCCTATCTTTCCCATAGTCGCATGCAAATAGTTGCCATAGGTCTGTCCACCGTCTTTTGAGATAGCTAAGAAAACTGTAGGTTGACCTCCACTTGTTTCAAACGTCTGGTCTAACAAAATATCTTCGCCTGATTCTGTTTGTAGAGTTTGCCCGTCTTCAAGCGTTAATTCTGTGTATATAGTATCACCAATACCCACAGCGCCTTGCACCAGGTCTAGCTGAAATCTATCTATTCTCAACCTATCGTAACCTTCAGGCGTCATCTCTTTTCCAATGCGCATGCGACGAATAGTCTCGCCATCATTCGTAGAGTCTTGGTCATCAACAATATAGAAAGATGCAGAATTATATGCCCCGTAATAGTTCACGCCGTCGAAGTACGCATGAGTTTGTGCAGGATGCCTATTGCCGTTTAGTACTTCTTCCTCATGCCATTTCACAGATTCTGAGCTACTCATCGTAACATTTAGGACAAAGGTATGATTTGCTAGGGTGAAATTCAGTCGGTAGAAGATAAGGCCGTTTTCTTTGATGAGCACACCTCTAGCGTCTGCTACGCCCGTTAGGGGGTCTTCTGCATATTGTGCTAGCTGATAGTCAAGCGCTCTATTGCTGGTTTGTTCGGACTGCGTACCATTAACTCTCATAACTCCTGCTAAGCCATCTCTATCTTGTGCTAGGAAGAACATTTGGTCGAAACCTAGAGATATACTTCCTACCGCTGGAGTTCCTACTTCCATCAATAGCGAATTATTGCGTCTAAAGGGTAAATTTGTGCCAGCACCTGCATTTTCCCAAACCTCCGTATAATTCTGTGAGAAGAGGAATAAGCGCCTATGTAGCGTATTGCAAGCAACTATTGTGCCAGGATGCGAGGTAATAGTGCCTAGTTGCACTTCACCTACTAAAGTTATTGTGTTTGGTGGCACGCCTGCACCTGTTATTACGATGAAAGTGCCTGCAATAGCATTTTCATACGATGTTGCAAGTTTAATGCGTCCAGGGTTAACAGTTGGACCCGTTACTCTAATAACATAGTACGTATTTCCAGCAACAATTTGAGGCGTAGATACAGGAGGCGTACCGGTTGTCGTATATACGATTGGCACTCCAGTTGCATAATTCGCTGTAGTCGTGCTTAATGTGAGTTCACTATTTACAATATTAGCCGTAAAAGTTGCACTATGCTCTGTAGCTCCACCCCAAACCATTCCTTGATTAAATGATGAGAGCTGAAACTCATTAGTTCCGCCATGGATTACTACAAAGAATCCATCGAGATAGCATGTGTCTAATGGCGATGCAGGGAAACTAGTATCTGTAATTTGAACGAAGGTTCCTGCATTTGTATCGTAAATATGCCCTTCTTCCCCGTCTACAAATATAACTTGATAGGTATTTGCATCTACCCCTACATATCCACCCGATGTAGTTAGGTCGCCTATTTTTGTAGTTATCAGTAAGCTGGTTGTACCTGTAGTTCTAAAAACAGACTGTCCAAATACAGTATATATGGCATCTCTAAACACAAATGCTGCTCTTGCGCCGCCATGTTCCGAACCAAAGTTTAGATTTGCATTGCGTAACCCTGAAGTAGGCAGTAGTGTTTTTGGGCGCTTGCCCTCAGGATCCATAAATTCAAATAGATTAACGGTGCGCTGGGCGCTAATAGTGCTAACACGTTGATTGTCATAGCCACCTACAATGTCATAGTCTTTCCGCATATCAATATGCCAAAATATTTTGCCAATAAAAAGGCTCTGGACGAGATAAAATTGCAGTTGGTCTTATAGTTAAATCAGTTTCATTGGCATTTTTGATGATATTGAAATAGTCTTGATACTCTTCTTCAGCCGTATCAGTCCAGTTACCAGAAGGGTAATAGGAGCGAAACTTACGTGCTAGGCAATACTTCAAAAATCCGTAGTAAAATGGTGGTAATTCGCCTAAATCTTCATTGGCAAATAGTCTATTTATCATGCTTTTCACTTGCAATTGGCAAGGATATGGTTGGTCAGGGGCAGGATAAAGAGTCACAATGCTTTCAAAGTCTTGCTTATTGAGAAATATAAAGCCTGGACGTGTATTTAGTGGCGTTAATCGTGTAACACCGTAATATTGTGCTTTGTCTATAATCTGTAAAGGATATATAATGCCCTGGCCTGAGCTTGGGACTGTATAATTGGCCATCGATAAATCAACAATGCGATTGGTAATAACATTGGCAGGGATCATGTCTGATAACGTATAGGCTGCTTGCCCTGCTACCATGTTAAACGTTACGGTTGTCAAATATGGTATATAGATACTATCTGAAGCAAACTTATCGATAAGTTCATTCAATAACTCTAACCCAGTAGATAGCATAAAAGCATCAGGGGTTTCGCCCACGCCTAGCTCACCCAACAGATAAAGTGAGTTAATTATAACCTCATTGGTTGAACGCGTAACTTGTGCCATGACTTATCCTTGTCTTTAAAAAGCGTAGGAAAATCGACATATCATTTCGATATGCCGACCTCATAAACCTATTTCAAAGGATATGCATCATCCAAACCTTTGCAAAGCTTGCGTGCTGATTCTTTGGCATTCTCACCGTCATTGCTCATGAAGGCATCAAAATGTTTCATTTCAGCGGGCGCACCCGGTCTATTTCCCATTCTTGATTTCATCTTCATTTGTTCAGCTTTTACAAACGCATTGTTTGATTGCACCATGCTATTGTCTTTCATTATCTTCTCCCCTTTAATTTGACCTTAGGCGTTACTTCCTCAGGTTCATTCTTGATATCATCTTCTACCTTTAGGCGATAATCTGAAGCCTTTTTAGGGCTATCAAACCATACTCCCGATGCGAGCATGCGAGCTGCTTCCTCTTCCTCGACAACTTGATAGGTATCGATTGGGTGATATACGCATGTAAGCATCGGATTTCCCCTTAAGACAGTACGCGAACTGCATATTGTGGATGCCATTTAAAGCCGCACAATAAGTCGATACGCATATAGTTTTGATATCCTAAAATGTCACCGGTTTGGGTAACGGCCAAAGATAATCCTGTCTCTGGATCTACTGCCACAGATGAGTAAGGCACTTGTAGTTTATAGAGCGGAGGACATACGATATCTAGTCCACGGGATGGATATGCCACGTTTACGTTATGACTTCCTACCATGGTTACAGCAGCGTTATTAGGCACAGCATTGGATACGTTGCGATTTGGATCGGCAGTATCAGAGATAATGCTAGGACTTACTAATACAGTGATATTCCCTGCTCCGTCAGAACTTGCGTTAGCCGTAACAACCCACTGCATATCTTGCCCAGTTGAAGCACGACCTACTGGATTTACAGATTGAACGCCAGCAATAGAGATAACATCCCCTACTACAAAGTAGTTAGTGATAGTAAAAGATGCACCATCCATAACAATAGTATTACCAGACGTCACAGCGCCATTCACAAGCAATGTGTCAGATGAATGTAGACGAGGCCCTGCTCCTGCGATATGGCGTGCAATATTCTGAGATTGGAAAATATCAAAATAGGACAAATGTCCAATTGCAGAAGAACGTACGATATCTTCGTTAAAAACAGGCGTGAAGTTATTAAGCAATGCGCCTTTCAAAGATGAGCCATCACGTACTGTCATTGCCATATAAGCATCAGATGCGATATTTACGCCTTGCTCTAACAATTTAGCACCAGCTGTATCAACCGTTGTAAAAGAGTTGATAGCAACGCCTGCGGTACCTGTAAAGAAGTTAAGTTCTTGTTCGGCAGCAGACGCTATGTCTTTTTCCATCTGGGTTATTACTTCTTGAATTGCAGGGGCAATAAATAGACGTGAGAAGTCTTCGATTCTTAGAGATAAATCTTGAATAGTATAGGCAATCAGTGCGTGGTATTGATGCGCCACAACGATGCTTTCTACAGTTTCAATGATTGACTGAGGGGTTGCAACAGAGCCATCACCAACAATAAAGTGGTTTTGACGTCGAACTTGCAATGTATCGCCAATCTTATAACCAGAAGATACGAAATCATCTTGATATATACGAGATGCGGTCATTACAAAGGGTGCATTATTAGCAAACATTGCCAATGCGGTATTACTGACTAGGTCAGTTGTAATAAATTGGTTAGCCATTAGCTAGGTCTCCATTTAGTCCATTAAATGTGACACCTGGCAGTGCGTTAAGGTTTCGCTAAGTTTTAATCATTAAAACCTGTAGCTCACTTCCATGTGCCAGCCTTCATCCGCGCTCTAATAATAGAGGGAGGAGTCTTACCCGTTACAGCAGAAGAAGATGAAGTTGGATTAACTTTGATAGAACCTAAAGGGTTCGACTTGGAGGTAGCATTGCTCGGTTTCCCGTTGCTTCCACTCATCAAAGAATAAGACAACTTGTTTACTTCTCTTGCTTGATCTATTGGATGGAGTTTTGAAATTCTTTCGAGTTCAGATTTGTTTTTGCCTAAACGGTAAGCTACATCAGCCGGATTTTCGATAAGCAACAGTGCATCCCGCACATGGTCGGTAAAGGGAGCGTCGCTCTCTCTAACAACATCATCAAAATCGTCGTACTTTTCAGAAGCCCTATCAAACTCATCGTTTAAGCGTTGGTACTGCTTATGTACATGAGCTTGTCTTTCAGCATCTTTAGCTTGTCTCTCTTCGTGTTCCTTCGCGCCAAGAGCAAACCGTACCGCTTTATGTATTCTCTCCTCATCCGTCATACTAGGTGAACTAGGTTGACCTGGTGACGGATAAGGATCGGGACTATATTGTGACGCATGTGGATTGGCGCTGTCTCCACCAAACTGCGATTGCATGCGGAGCATTTGCTCTTGCATTTGTCGCATTTCCCTTTGGTGTTTCTTAGCCTGCATTCCTAACCGCTTCTTTACGCCGTAAGGATCGTCCGTGTCTGCAAATACCTGGTCTGCTTCAGAATTTCCTTGCTCTTCTGCATCCCCTGGGCCAACACCGCCATTCTGAACATTGTCATCGTCCCCGCTTTCCATTTCTGCTAAAGCATCTCTGTCTTCGTCCATGATTTTCTTACTCCTTCCGGCATTATCTAATGCCCAAGACCTACGGTGGCCCGAAACCCTGAGAGATTCCTTCTCTCGGTATTCATAGTATATAGGTTAAAAAAGAAGATTATTACGCTACATGTAGTGTATTTATAAATATTGTGCTTTATTTCTGAATGGATTTTGTGGGAATTGATGGCTTTATAGTGACCAATTGATGATCATTAGGGTATAATCCAGATATCAATTTAGGAGATGTAATGACAGTAAAAAATATAGAAATATCCCAAGAAACAAGAATTGCTTTACTTGAACAAACCACCTCACACATCTATCAATGCTTAGAGCGAATGGAAAAGAGGTTTGACAAGATAGATGAGAGGTTTGATAGGATTGATGAGAGATTTGATAGAATAGACCAAAGATTTCAAGCAATGGATGAAAAGATAGACAGAAAATTCTATCAGTTGCTAGGAATATATGCAGCAGGATATATTAGCTTGCTTGCAATGATGGGTCATGGATTCCACTGGTTCTAGTCTATTTCTCTTTCTTCATCGGGTTATGGTGTTTGTGAATATCCCCAAGCACTGACGCCAACTTAGACGAAAAGTCCTGCTCGCTTCGTTCAGCATCTACCGCAAGTTTTCCATGCTCAATACCGAGCTTTTGCTGTTCTAATCCCATCTTAGTTTGCATCTCACGCGCTTTAAGAATCATCTCAGCTTGGTCTAACATATGCTTCTCTTTGCGAATCTTAAGTTCTTCTGCGCGCTCCATCAAAGCTTGTTCCTCAAGATGCATTTTCTGCTCATTCATAGCCATAGTTTGTTGCTGTTGCTGCATTTGCATTTGCATCATCATAGCTTGAGGATTTGGTTGCTGAGGAGGAGGGGCCTTACCCTGCTCTTTAGCCAATATCTCAGGCGGCACAAGAGACTGGAAACGCTCGACAATTTGCGGCCCAAACTGTACATCCAAATTCTTAGCCCATAAATCTGCAACTAAGGGAAATACCTGTGGATTGGCTTGTAATGTAGCCTGTAAGAACTCTAATGCCACATCTTTTTGCACGGCAAAACTAGGCCCTGTATCAATTTCAATGTCATAATTTCCCTTATCTAGCGAATTCTCTAGTATCTTATTGCCATTACCATCTTCACCTACAACTTTATTTAGCGTAATCGAATCAGTCTTACCATCAGCCTTAGATATGACCATATGACGTTCATTTTCACCAGCTATGACAGGAAGCAAATCAAGAACTACACGCCCACCCTGTTCAATTGCTTGATTTAAGTTGTCACGGTAAACATAAGCTGACATTGCGCCCTCAAGTTTGCGTTCACGTCTCGCTTTACCAGACATGTCATTCCCTTGGAGCTGTTCATTCTCTGAGAACCCAAGAATTTCACGTATATCCTGGCAGCCGCGTTGATATTGCTGTAAAAGACTCTGCGAAAGCTCCCAAGGAGGCATTTTAGAGGGCATAGCACCCGACTTTGGATCAGGTTTTGCAATCAATATACCCATTTGTAGCTCAGGATTACGCCACATTTGCTCGTTACCTAAGATGTTATCAGGCGTTCCAATCCATTGCTCACGGCGTCTATTCTTGATTTCTGCGGCCACTTCAGAGCCTACATAGTTCACAAACTTCTGAGCATCTTTGGCGTCATGGATAAATGAACGCGTATATTGTTGGCCGTTGATGAAGTTAGAGTCTCCATCAACAAAGATAAGTGGAAGGTATTTAGATGGCCAGTCTGTGAAACTAATAATCTGATTCTGCGTCATAATGTACTGACGTATCTTGTAATCTTTGCTATTGCGATCGCCTCTAACCGTTGGTATATCACGCATGATTAAATCACCAACCACATCGGAAGCATCAGCAAGTCTTCGTCGCATCTCTATAGATTGCTGCATTTCTTCCCATTCTGACTCGGTTACAGTCGAGCCATCAGAGAGAAGAAGTATTTTTAATGGATACCATTCTTTTGCAGTATATTTGCAGACCACTATAGTGTCTCTAGTCTCCCACTGAAAGTCTAATAATGACCTAGGGTCTGCATAAGATACTGGATTCTGCACCCAGGGGTATGTTGCATAGAACTCTTCTTTAGTATAAACAAATTGTCTTGCGCAGAAATTACCATCACCTTTATGTGGCTTCATAGCACAAGGGTCAAAGGATGTTCGTGTTACATCTGGAATAATATCGTATTTAATAATCTGGTTAAAAGAGCGGGGGTTTTCATACTCTAGACATATTTCAAAGGCACCATGCCCCATTAGCATCGACTGTCTAAACGCCGTCTGATATACCAAGTCATTTTGGCTTTGATAGGATATGGTTCGCACCAAGTCAGCCCGTAAGTCTATTTGCTTTTGTTCGGCTTTGCCAGTTAATGAGCGCACCATTAAATCTGGCTTATTCTGGCGCTGTTCACCTACAATCTTCTTTACAGCATCATAGGACTTATTAAAAGTCATTGCAGGTTTAAAGGTTCGATTAAACTCTGAACGCTCTACAGCAGACCATTGATCGCGTAAAACAAAGTTCATATCATCTTTGCCTCTGACAACGTTCTCGCCGAAGTAGCCATCCCATATCACCAAGTCTTCGCGGGCTTTTATGAGCACATCTGCTTCATCAATACCAGCTTCCCGGAGTTTGTTTTGAAGCTCTTCATTGATACTATCGATGTCATCAACTGACATTTGCTCTGCAATGATTTCCATGTAGATTCCATCCTGGGTTAAATTCCATGCAAAATGCGACTTTAACTAAACCAGGCCAAAGTCGCATTTTAATGCCCTAGTCATTAGGGTTTTATTTCAAGCTCAGCTCCTGCTACAGCTTCAACGAATACAGGTTCACATGCGCTTTCTAGTCTAAACGGTTGCCAGTCATCGCTCGATAAATCCTCAACAGAGAAAATATAGTTACCAGCATTGGGATTTGGATGTAATTGTATCTTCCAAATGTGGGTCATCCCGCACATCAGGGTAAGATATCCTTCTTCTATAGCCCATCCCCTACGATGCATAATTTCACCGGACTTCAATAAATCTAAAGCTTCTGCAAACAACATTTTCACTACTCCTTGTGGTTATTATGGTAAAACTTATTTTTCATCCATGAGCTTTTTCTATATCTTCGTAAAGAACCTGCTCTCTTGTAATTTGATGTTCTGTTAATAATTTAAATGCAGAGTCACAATAGTCATCATTGTCATGAAAATGCAAATACAAGAAAGATCCAATATTTTCATTATTAAATCTCTCTTTCAGAATTACAGTTTTGCACACAAAAGCAATTTTTTTACATTTATCACAAACAAGATAAACAGGATTCCCCATTGCACATATCCTTGTGATTAATAATCTTCGTTATGAATACTTCTCGCAATTGTGATCCCTTCTTTCAGCCCATCTAAGTAAGCCTTCTTGTAGAGATCCCACTGCTCTTGTTGGAATTTGACCTGTAAAGTTGTCATCCTGTTTTGTATTCTTTGTTCCACTTGAGATAAAATAAGCTCTGCAAATCCATTCATTGGATCGCGTCTAGAATCTTCCACTTGCTTAGCAATCGAATCTTTTAAACAGTCACCAAAACATTTATCGCTTAAAGTACCATCTTGGTTTTTACATTTACAGGCCATCATTTATCCTTACGGCAACACGGTCAACTGGCATGAGCCATTCGTAAACACAGGTTTGTACCACTGATGTCCATTTGATGCCACGGCAGCGACAAAATCAGTTGATAAAAGGCTAATGCTTTGGGTTGATAGATAGTTATCGAGAAATCCTGCGGCAGCTATTTCCGATAAAGTATTGGATGGGCAATATAGACGACCCATGCGAGGTATTACGTTGTTTGCTTCACCTGCAAAATTCAAAATCAAGGTGATTTGTGATTGTGCTGACATGTCTAATCTCCATTTAGTGATACTTCCTTTTTTAACCCCATACAAGCCCGGTGCCATCGCAAGATATACACATTTCCTCTTTGTCATCCATCATAAGTCCATGGCATATAGGGCAGCGATGCGGTACTTTAATTCGGTTTTGATGGAAGTCATACAAGTCATCCATCATCTCGGTTATTCTTTGATTCTCCATATTTAAAACAACTATGTGCTCTTGTAGTTTGACCAGTTCTGCACGGAACTCTTCTATATCAAGCGCAATATATTTAAGGTCATGCAGTAAACTATTGTTTATCTCTTTAATACTAATATCTCTATAATCTTCGCTTGAAACTTTGATATTCTTTTTCATCACTTTATCTCATCTTTGTGTATTTATCTATTCTCTATGAGTTTAAAAGCATTTTCATATTTTTTCTTTATCTTTGATACTATCGCTCTAAGTTGCATAGTGCATGATTCGCATTCTCTGCCTGCAATACCTCTGAATGTTTTCTTGCAATATATGCATCGACTCTCAGTCATTAATATTTTCCAGCCATCTCATATTCCACACCGTAATACTCTTTATATTTATCCTTTAGGCCATTAAGCATGGATATCATTTTGTCTATATCGCAAATCATCAAGTAATCAATATCATCTTGAAAAGGAGCGGGCAGCTCTTCCTCATCATTAATAGTTTGAAATCCGTCATAAAGATGCACGACGCCATCTTTACGTAAGCTTGCAGATGTTCCACATGTTCCATCTTCTAGGATATATTCGTACACAAATCTTGCAGAAGATCCCCCTTCATCTTTTACATGTTTCCATTCAAAGATTATTTTATTTTCTTCTGTCATTCTTTGATTCCAGGATTCGCTCTTTCGAAATCTAGTCCTCTAGTTGCAATAAGTTCTTGAACATATTCTTCAAAATTATCCTCTCCAGGAGATTGATTGGCTAAATTATAAATATCTTTGTCTTCAATGTAGCGCCCCGCTTCTTTTGATTTGTCATCAACCTGAGATCGCAGTTGATTGATAACTGTTATAGGATCGATTGTTACACCTCTCCATTCGAGAATGGTCATTGCAGCATAAACCTCTGAACACAAGTAATCGCTGAAGTCTTTGACGACCAAATCTGCTTTTAAAGGGGTGAACAACTCTCCATTCATCAAAATACAGCCAATTATTGCTCTTTCTAAATTCTTTGAATCTATCATTAAAATATCCTCATTACTGGGTTATACATATCAACTCTAGCCTGCCCCGCCATCTTATCAAGCGTAATCCTGTCCGATGCAAGCTCAAGACAGCCATATCCAAGCGCATCCATTGGGTGCGATGCCATATTCTTGTTGGGCTTATCCTTGTAACGCTCCTCGCCTGACACCGCAACCCTTGCATACACATAGTCCTTAACAAACCCCTTAAAGAGTGTAGGACAACTTCTGCGGCTTAATATCAACCCTGGCTTGCCATCTATCATCTTATTTAGAAAGTATCGCACAGAGCCTAATCTGGGTTCAATATCATTGGTTCTTGCAGCGATTGTTGGAATGTTTAGCGATGATAGTTCGCCAATGCATGACATTTCTTCTATAATTTCTGAACGATTGTTCCCGGCAGGATCTGCTATAGATTGACCAACTTTGCAATAGGGAAAATCTTTAGCAAGGAATGGAATAACAATGGAATCCGCAAAGCTTCTGATACCCATGCCATCAGCCACGTATTCTTTGAGTATCAGAAGCTGTCCTCGTGCGGATAACTGCATTACAACACATGCGGGCGTTAAACCAAAGTCCCAGCCTAATAATAGAGGCTCGCCTTGAATAGCCTCAACAAAGTCTACCGCATGAAAATCAGGGTTAAACTCAGGATACACGCGCTTACCAAAGCCCACCGATCCATACTCGCCCAAGCAGAATACTTTGACAAACTCTTGCGATTGACCCTCCGCAAGCATCTCGTAATAGTTATCGGGCAGATGGCTTGCATTATCAGCATTTGGATTTCTAACCCACTTGTTATCATCATCTTTGATTAATCCCGGTGGCTGCTTGAATAGCTTGTGATGTTCAAAGCTTGCTTCCTCGAAGTCTTTGTATATCCAATGGTCATCTTCTGGTGGGTTAGTATCTGCAATAATACCTGACCAATAGGGCTCATGGCAGAAGGCTTTAGAAGGGTAGCGATTAACACGACCTTTCATATGCGCCAGAGCTGCTTTAGGTACTTCTGATAGCTCGTTGATGTAGCATCCCGTCAACTCTAGGGATTTAATCTTACGAACGTCCTCAGGCCTGTCCAGTGCTATAAAGAGCAGTTCCAACTCAACTAGACCTTTACCGTCATTAAAGACATGTTCATACGTCATGATTGGTTTCTGGCGTTTGCGTATATCACCTAGTTCGCCGAACCACGCAAGCCAAGTTGCTAATGTTGTTGACTGTAGCTCGCCGGAGGTATTTCTAACGATACCCCATCGGCTTCTTCGTCGTCCAGAATGCCACACGGGACTAGCGCAGGCTCGTCTAACGATCTCAGTAATTGCCCATGTGCTTTTACCGCTACCGTAAGGGCCCATAATGACGCGCACAAAGCTATCGTCGCTGTGAGCAAGGTTGCCAGTATGAGTGGGGATGTAGAGTTTGTCTTGTTCTTTTTCATGTATAGTCATCTCCATGTCATTTATGGTTATCTGGCATTGCGTGCCTTTACGTGTTGCATCTTCAATCGCTGCTATTCGTCTGGCTATTGCCGAAGCACTCATCATTCTGGAAGCTCCGGCAACAACATCCAGTGAGTTACCTCTATTTGGCAGTGATGTTTCTTATCAAATATATCATCGTTCAAAGGCTCTGCAAGAAGCCAATCACCATAAATGTAATACCCCACATAAATATGGGTACCAACTGCATTTGCGCAACAAGGGCAAACCCTTTTGTAGGCTATCAAAACATCTTCAATGCCCTCTAGTAAACTGTCGCACCCTCCTTCTGGTAGCCTATCGTCTACACTAATCCATTTACTCATTTTTCAAGCACCGATTTCGGAGGCACAGTTTTATATGGTCGATTCTTGTAGTTCTCGCGAAAGTGTTCTTGAGTAGTATATCGCCCACCACACTTGATACATTCACGCCTTCGATATACCTGGTTTGTCTTCTCATCACGCCTGGTTTCGACAATACGTGAATCCATGTAGCCACATGATTTGCAGTGCATTACTTCCTAACTCCTCTCAGAGTTCGTGAGTATGCGGCACGAGCTGCTGCCGTATGCCTTGTAGCCAAAGGCTTGTTGTTGACGACAGCGAGTGTATCGAAGTCATCTGATTCGTAAGCTGCGGCAGTTTCTTGCACACGTTTCTTTTTTGCTTTCTCAATCCATTTGTTCATAATCACAGCCATGATAATCCTTACTTGGCTTTGTGCAATATCCTATTTGCTTTTGCGTCAATCTTTGACTTAGATGATGTCGAAAGCTTTCCCTTTGCTACCATCTGGGCAGCCCTAGCTTTGGCATTTGTAGCATGAGATTTATCAAAAACTGGATAGCTTCTATCCGCTCCAGCAAAATCAGATTTCGGAAGTTTATTTCTTTTCTTTGTCGTTAATTTTGCCACGGTCATCCTCCAGATATTTAATCATTGCTTTAAGCAATTCAGTGTCATCCTTAACACATCCCAAAACTCTATTGCATCTATCACAAATCCATCCGCGAAAGTGACCCTCGTTATGGCAGTGGTCAAATACGGTAATTCCTGACTCAAGGCATAACTCACATCGCTGTGCTCTTGGTCTTCCTGCTATATCCCAGAGTTCCGCTTCCTTCTTATTTCGCCATCTCTCATATCGAACTCTTTGCCCTTCTGGATCTTCTTTTCTTCTTTTGCTTTGATATTCTTTTTCTCGCAACCTACATTCATCTAAATTAGCGCTTCTATACTTCTCTTTTGCCTTTTTACCAGTTTCAGGATGCTTTTTTCTATATCTTCGAGCCTGTTCCAATACTTTATCAGGATTGTTACGGCGCCATTCCTTCACCTTTTCATAATTTGAAAGCACATTAACACCACTCAAAATATGGTATTATATCCTATACAAGATACAAATATCCAATACTAATGACTTTCTACGCTTTGTTGTTAATGTTGCCATCATGGCTTCCTATAATCCCGTTATTCTTACGTTTAAACTTCGCCAATATATTCTTGATGCAATCTTTAAGCTTTTTGATAAATATTGCTAGCGACATGCTATTTCCTCTTGGGCTTCTTGGCCACGTTATATGCAATAGCCACGGCCTGCTTGGGCTTCTTTCCGCCTATCTTAATCTCTGTCTCAACGTTCTGCTTGAACCCTGGGCTGCCTGGTTTAGCATTCTTGATTAGTGGCATGATATATTCCTATTTGTAGTCTTTCTTACCGTAGTTAGCTTTGCTCTGAGGAGGCAGATTACGACAAGCACCAGCCTCTTTGTATGTGCGCATCTCTTGCTTTTGTTCTCTGTCCAGATAGATGTTATTGCGTGTAGCCATGTAACCATCCGGCTTATCTGATACATATTTAGCACCCATTATCCTCTCCTAATTTTTTAGCCTTCTCTCATTGATTCAAAATGACTTACAACCCAGTCAATAGCATCATTCTTTGATGCAAAATAATATTCCTGCTCATCTAAATCAATCTCATATTCGAGCTTAACCTCAAACTGCCTTAGCTCTATAGGTGGCCACCACACATGCCCCCAAATCTCAGCATCAGTGTAGAAAGTCCAATACTTATCACCCACCTTAAAGTCTTTACCCATCAATATTTTCCACTCTTCTTAGGCATCTTCATAGTCTTAGGCTTTTCTAGTAGATGCTTCTCATGTTTGGCATGCGGGCTATCAGTCTTCTTTTCGGCTTTCTTCTTTATCATCTTTTACCCCTATTCCGTCCAATTTATCCATTCTTTGACTTAATTCATTAAGCTGTGCATTCGAGCCGAAATATTTGTACCATCTTCGCTCAAGTAGCCACGCATCAGCTTGCCATCTTTCAGGTCTTTCGGCCACAATATCCATATGCTGCCTAACTTTTGTCATCTCAGCTTTCTTTAATGCCTCGGAAAACACAGCATAATCTGACAGCACTCCTTCCTTTTGATGCTTTCTGCCAATTTTAAGCCATTCATAGAGGGTGTCCTCACAGATACCATTAGCTTCAGCGGCCATCTCATAGGGAATACGATGGGATATAGCATCAATGATAGATGCGCAACGTTCGGGGGTAAATTTCGATGGACGGCCTGTTGGCTCTGTCGCATATACTTTGGGAAGGTTCGGCAATCCAGCCATATCAGTAATCCTTTACTGTGTAAATATTTGTGCTTCCAAGTAAATTTATACTATTTCCGACTACGCATTACAAGCATAATTACAAATAATATTACAGTTTGAAAGCTATCTGCTGTCGATAGAAGTGTCTGAAATTCATTGTTATCAAGATTCCCATCTCGCAAAAAAGTAAATAGATTAGTCAGAAACCCCAGAAACCCAAGCACTGTAGGTATAGACAACATCCTATGCGGCTGTGATACAAAATACTCCCATAGCTTTTTCATGCCTGCTCCTTTAGTCAATAAGCTCAAAATGCACTAAATCCTTAAAGCACTCATCTGTAATATCTTTGTCGCAATCCCAATCACCACCCCACCTAACAGCATGTGTGATCTTGCCATCATCTTTAAGCTTTTGTGCAAAAGCCATCACATACCCTGCAAACCAGTAAAATCCATTAATATTGCGCCAATCCAGAGGATAAGGGGACGCATCGACGGCCATGGATGGCTGATGGTTGTGCTTACCATTAGGCCAATGCAGCTTAGTAGTTCCACTCTTAAAAGCTTTCTCTTGGTCTTCCTGATTACGATAACCCTCTAAAATACTACAGTCAAAATATTTAATAACTTCGTAAAACAGCGCCTGCAAATCAGGATGACACGTGGAGAGTCTCGAAAAAGATAGTTGCGAAAATGCGGGCATAGTTAGCAGTCCTTATGACTTATAATCCAAATCAAAGATTAACTAGATAACAATCTGATATCAATACCCCTAGGATTCTGCATGCAAAATTAAATATATTTAAATATTTTTATTAAAAGTGTTGACACATAAATATAGGTGTGTTTAAATACATCATCACTTAAATAAACGAGGAAATAAAAATGAAAGTACAGATACTTGAAGTAGAGAATGGCATTAGCACAGTGTTCCACACATTGACGATTGATAAGTTCATGACGATGACCAAGGCCATTGAGATATGCGCTAATCGTAACCGTCAATTCGGTCATGAGAATAGGGCTTACATTCTTTCAACTCCAGCAGAGGTGGCGGCGTAAGCTGTCCAACCTTTACTTAAATAAACGGGGAATAAAATGTTAGAAAGCAATAAAAACTATCCATTTGAGGTTCGCTATGTTGGCGCACCTTACGGACTAAACGAAGATGGGGAAATTGTTAGTAGGCACAAGACATATGCCAATGCGGTATATGCATGTAACAACTTACAGGATAATCCGAGATATTACGGGGATAATAGCAGAATTGTGCATATGTCTAATACATATAGAGAAATAACAGATCACATAGTTTATGAGCGAAGCCCTGGTGAATATACAGAGGCGGTAAGATATGTTTCGGGAAAATTGTTTGACTTAGTGAAAGAAAACGAGGTGATAGAATGATTAATTTAGGACACGGTGTTGTTTTAGAAACATCTGCTGAGTTGAAAGAACACCAAAAATTCTTTGATGAAGAAGATAGTTGCAAATCAAAGAATTTTGACGAATATCCTTTATGGCTCACAACCGACTGCGGTGCAGATCCTAAAGGCTATTTCTCTGTTGAGGAATGCAAAGCTGATTTAGGTGAGGATTTTGAGCATTTACTGTGGCCATAAGAGAGACGTTTTAAATATCCAAAAGATATTCCTCAATAATCCTCTTACCATCAATCCACCCATAACAAAATTCAGCTGCATACCCAAATGATCGCACAGTATCAATAAACGCTTGCTGTGCAATCCAGGTAGCAGTCTGCATCTGTGAAGGTGAATATTTCTTAGCACATTTAACTTCAATCCAAAGCCCGTGGTGCAACTTTGTAGGGAAGTAAATGAAAAGGTCGGGCACACCACGCTTTAACCCCATACGCTTAGAATTTAAGCCTTGTAGGGGTGTTCTCTTTCCCTCATTGTCATTTTTGCAGAATAAATCTTTGATTATCGGGTGATAACTCATCCACTTTACAAGAGCCATCTGTTCTGCTCGCTCGCTCATTGCTGATTGTGTCTTCATCAGGTTCCTTATCATGATAGAGCTTCTTAAGCAGCTCTTTTGCAGCTTCCTTGTCTGCTAAATTTACAGTTTTTCTCATTCTTCAATCCACACAACGGTAATTAATAAAGGGCTTGTTATATACAGCCTTTGTTTCTATCTCACGTTTGGCCTCTCGTGCAAGCCTACTTTTCTCCTCCTGATAACTTTCGGTTTTTCCGTTAGCATAGTCTGGTAAACCAGATTTTGCCCAAAGCTCCGTATGAGCCTCCAGAGAAGAGATTTCTATTAACCCTTGCATCATGTCAGATTTATCGAGATCGTTCAATAGGCGAGTGCTAATGAGCTTTGGCGATACTCCTAACTTGATTCCTAGGCTGAATAGAATCTTTTTGCATTCATCTGGGGTTTTCATTACTTGCTACCAAGAAGCTTTTTCATAGCTGCGAGAGATTCCTCTCGACCAAGGCTTCTGTATTCAGGCATCACGATATTATCTTGCTTCTCTACCTCTTCAGTTACATGTGTTTTGTCTTCCATCATTTTGTCTATGTCTTTGAGATTTCCGTTGAGGTAATCACGTGTAGCTATAGCGTAATACGCCTCAAACGCCTTCTTAGAGTCAATAGCGGACATGGTTCGATACTGGAATGACCCAATTTGCCTAATGACATGCCGTATAACAAGGTCAATGCGTTTGTCTTCATGCTTGTAAATGGAAAATTGGGCGTTCATTTGGATTGATATTGCATGGGCTTCAAGAGGTGATGGGAATCCAAGGCTCTCAAGGGAAGGTTTGCACCATTCCAGAAATTGTCCTAATTGAGGGGGCCTTCCCCATTTGTGCTTCTCTGTTTGGTTTAGAGCATGTTGAATATGTGATTTGGTTTTTAAGTTGTGTTTGGTAAAGGCGAGAGTCCACTGGAGTTTTTCTGCGTTCTCTCTTTCAGCGTCAGCATAAAGAGCGTCATATTCTCTGCACAGTAATGCAAACTTGATGAAAACCTGATCGACAAGTTGAGAACACGCTGGATCAAGAGTATTTTTTTCTATCTTTTCTTCTCTAGCGGAGTCCAGGAATGCTAAATTCGTTATATCAGCAATATGTTTCATTGCATTCCCCTAGTATCCTATCTCCAGCAATCTGCTTAAATGATTTATATTTTGTCGATTTGGAAATATTTTGTATTGATATAGCGTCCTTCCATCCCTCCTCTCTAAGATATTTCGAAGGATTTCGTATGTAACCATCAAGAAACATGCGATCAAGTTCAATTTGCTGCTTAAGCTTTGGAATAATTTGATCGACTATTTTCGATAACTTATTTTTTTTCCAGAATCGCCAGCAAACTCCTTCCGATTTTTTTATGGGATATAAATTCCAGAATTCCTGAAATTCAGGAGAAGTTTCCAAAGGGGACATATAGGGGTTATATGTTTCTTTTATTTGTTTAGATCTATTATTTGTTGTAGGTGGTTTTTCCAGAATGTGGATTTTCAGTAATGTGGAGTTTTCTCCAGAAGACGGGTTTTCAGGAACATGGGTATATGTAGGCTGAACTTCGTTATATAGCGTGGTTTCCCAGCGGGTTACTCTTCCAAGTTTATCTTTTATTGCGACAGTTTTTATTAATCCCATAAGTTTTAATTCTGAGAGTCTAGCGCGAATATAATCACGACCCTTTTCGAATCTATTTTGTAGATTAGTTTCTGATATTTCCCAGTAGCTAGGCTTGGATGCGAGATAGACATAAATGCCTAAAGCACCGGGATCTTTTATGGCGTCAAGGGTCTTGTTTAGGAATGTAGTAAACGGGGAACCACAATGTTTTAAAATATGTGGTGTATTTTTTATAATGCTCATATATAATTACCTACTGAGTTTGGATGCTCTTGCCGTAAACTTGCCAAAACATGGCATCCGGTTGTATAAGATTGATTGCAAACTTGGCGGGATGAAATCAATCGCGAATTTGATTATGTGCCAGGGTGGGGAACAATGATGTCACCCACTCAGCAACTTTTGTAATTATGCCTTATCTCCGTAACGAAGTCTTCCCCTTAAATCACAAGCAAGACCAATTGCATCATGTAAAGCTTTAAGAATAATCACCTCATCATAGAGCCTACGTGTTATATACTGCGTAAGACCCGCGCACTTTTCTTCGTCTTTATCTTGTCCAAAATATTCATTTTCAAAATTGTGTACTTGAAGAAAAAACATTTGAAGCGCATGGTTATGACCCCTGTGTATTTCTTGAAGCGCGCCCGAAGTTTCATCAAGAATGTTTTCGTTGTTCATTTTTACACCTAAAAATTAATCCAAACCTATAATAGCAAATTATGTCCACAAAAGAAAAGAAAATATTTCTTATTGATGTTGCAATATTAAAAATGTTATGATATCTTTATATTTATAAATAAAGAGGAAATAAAAATGCAGAAGATAGAAAACCCAAAGCAGCACCAGATTGTAAGCTGTAGAATGGATAAGGATTCATGGTTTGATTTGAAGTTAATAGCGCTGTCAGCAGGCATAAGTATGGGGGATATAATTAGAGGTTGTCTTGATAAATATATCAAAGCAAACAAGGGTAAAGTGAGAATAAGCAATGAGTGAGAAGTAAAACAAGATTGTGAGATAACTGAGCGTAATCGGTTATCTCACGGTACATAAATCCATACGGAGGATAAAATGAACAAAACTAGTTTAGCGTACAATATTAACAAAAAGCAACAAGGCTCATCATGGATTGATGAGATTAAGCCTAAAATGGCACTCAAGGGAGTGGCTACAATGAGTCATGGAGAAAACGTTTACTCTTACGCAGAAGAGCTGGTTGCGAATTTTGCAACCTATGACAAAAATGATGACAGATATTATTTAAATCTGTTTTCTATTCCTGAATATGCCCAAGATGAATTGTCTCGACTATATATAGAACACAATGACAGAGAAATAAACGAGTGTGTCTATGGCGATGACTTCACTATCAATAACAACTACACCTGTGCGCTTCTTGCAATGCTTCAAGACAATTGCCAGGAGACCCGCGATAATTTTGCAGATGTAGTGCGAAAGAACATCCTTATTTACTTTGAAGAATCCCTGCAATTGTTGCTGAACGAAGCATGTGAGAACTATCTTCATAAAATGAATAATGAGCAAGGATTATACGCCTATCAAGACATGGAAAATGGAGATACATTATGGAGAGGTTACTGATGAAAGCTTTGGTTCGAGATTATATTACAGCAAGTGAGAGATTGAGTTTCTCAGAAAATGTACCTGTGAATACAGGAGGGTTTGAGACGCTCGATGAACAACCGAACATAAAAGAATTCAAGGAACCTATCATGATGACATTCAAGTCTAGGGCAGAAATAATACAGAAAAGAGATAAACAGATTAAAGCATGGGCTAATCAAAGAATAAGGTACTGGGAGAATGTGTTTCTAAATAACCCAAAGCAGTTTGTTGGAGATGATTGTGCTGTGGCTTATGACGAAGGTTACGAGCGCGGGCAAGAATCGGGGATATTAGATGCATTCCACCAGGTAGTGGAGTTTCTTGATAGTCAGAAGAAGAGAGGAATATAAAATGGCGTTAAAGGCAAAAAAACCTGCAATGATTGAGCAGAGATTAAAGTGTTTGTTTTATGGTTCTGCTGGCGTCGGCAAAACGATGGCAGCAATTCAGTTCCCAAAGCCATATATCATTGATACCGAGGGCTCAACAAATAAAAGCCAGTATGTAAGCGCGATTGAAAAGGTAGATGGCGCAGTACTTGTCACCTTAGATTTTGATGAGATGATTAATGAAGTAAGGGAGCTTTTGACAACGACTCATGATTACAAAACCCTAGTTATAGATTCTCTTACGTTGCTATACAACGACTTACTGGAAAAGGCTGAATCAAAGGTAGGCAGCGAATTTGGTCGACATTATGGTGAGGCCAATAAGCGCATGAAGCAGTTGTTAAACCTACTATTTCGTCTTGATATGAATGTGATTATAACTTCGCATAGCAAAAATGAGTACGGGCAGAATCTTTCGATACTTGGCCAAACTTTTGACTGTTATAAAAAGCTAGATTATTTGTTTGATTTAGTATTTGAGATTCAAAAACGCGGCAAAGATAGGGTTGGGGTTATTAAGAAGTCTCGTATCGAGGGGTTTCCAGATACAGAGAGCTTTCCATTTTCCTATGATGAGATTGCAAGGAGATATGGCAGAGAGGTTCTAGAGCGTGATGCGATAGCGCAAGAGCTGGCAACGCCTGAGCAGATAAAGGAAATATTACATTTAATCGACTTGATTAAAGTTCCTGTAGAAACGTGGCAAAAATGGCTGGACAAGACGACCTCTGATAGCTGGGATGTTATGCCAAAAGAATCAATTCAAAAGTGTATCGATCATCTTAGATCGAAAATAAAAGGAGAAGTATAATGTCATTTTCGTACACGGCAATGAGTGAGCAGGAAGCAATGAATGAAAGATTCCAGTTACTAAAAGATGGCATCTATGATGCAGTAGTTACAACCTCTCAAGACAAAACATCAGTCAATAGCGGCAATCCGATGATGGATATGACTCTATCAGTCTATGACAAAGAGGGCAATATACACCAAGTGCGCGACTTCCTGGTGTTTACTAAAAGTATGATGTGGAAGGTTGTGCATTGCGCAGAATCCGCAGACCTGGTGGAAATATATAATAAGCAAAAATTTTGCTCTGAGGCTATCATAGGGAAGCCTGTTAAAGTTAAAGTTACCATCGAGGAAGGCTCTATAATTCCAGAAGATAAACTTAAGGGTAAAATGCCAGGCTCGCGTTATCCGAATAAGAATAAAATTGAAGATTATGTTAAGGGTGATGGGGCATTCGTTGATAGTGATATGCCATTTTAGGGGGGGATTTATGGGTGTAATCTATAGAATATTTACAGTTTTTTTGGCAGGAATATGCGTAGGCGTCCCTTTGGCGCGTGGAATGGGGCTTAACTTCAGCAATATGGCAATGTTGTGTGCTGGAATTAGCCTTTCATTAACTATTCTAGTCGTGTTTGGGAGAGATAATGACATCTGAACAGCTTGTGGTCGCTATTTTTAAAGGCGTTATAGTGTGTGGTGCCTCTACGATGATAGGTATAGCACTGGCTACGGGGCTAAATCTTAGTCCATGGAAATCTTCTATGCTGACAATGGTAATTAGTCTTGCGCTTTGGTATTTAGGGGGTAGGAATGACAACTGAAAAGATGGAAAAAGAGTCCACAAATAAAATTATTAAAAGGCTCGATGTAAGCTTGGCTTCAACACCAAAGATTGAAGAGC
>Ga0179589_10000009_pt1 | contig 31770 bp, 47 predicted proteins | sample CZOMad2_1_08_16f_FD_182923 | JGI IMG/M metagenome (GOLD analysis project Ga0179589, IMG submission 182923) | Vadose zone soil fungal communities from Angelo Coast Range Reserve, California, USA - CZOMad2_1_08_16fungal | ecosystem: Environmental > Terrestrial > Soil > Vadose zone | place: USA... | reverse complement strand
TGATGGGTTTGCCGTTGAACTCTTCGAGACGAAGCAAGACGTTGGTCTTGTTCATCGCCTGGAGATCAAGATAGGTGCGGATGATGCGGTTGCAGTAGATGACGGTGCGACCCATGTCAGCGCGAACGGCAGGGGTGTCGGAGGTTTGGACCGGACCAGCGGAGACGGGCTGGGTGGGGAGGCGATGCAGGCCACGGACGATAAGGTTGATCAGGTTAGCGGCCGAGACGCCGGTAAGCTGGGTTACGTCAACGTTAGCGACACGAACAGTGTAGCGCCAATCACGCTGGCAGAGGCCGATTTCCCACTTGAAGTGCTCGCGATAGGCTTGATAGGTGTTGGAGTTGGAGTCCGTGACTGGCCATTCGCCCATATCGCGTTGCTGGAGGCCAGTCATCTTGCCTTTCGGGAAGATGGCGTGGGTGGTGTCGGAGCCCCAGACGTTGATCCAGATCGTGGTGTTGGTGGAGGAAACGCCGCCGCCGTCGAGGACGTTGTTGGCGGTTTGGGAATTGGCAGTGTTGACGGTGGAATAGCGGGGGGCGAATCCGGTGAAGCGTTCCGGGTTCACGAATTGATTGCCGTAGATAAGGGTCGAAGCGACCTGCTGGGACATGCCTTCGAGGAAGGCACGAGACTCACTAAGCCTAAATTCAGCAGTGTTGCCGTTCAGGTCCGCGATGTCTTTATCGATGACAGAGTAGGTTTCGAGGTTGCCACAAGTGTCGACGATTTGTGCGGTGGTGGATTTCGCATTCGGGACGCCTTGGTTGAGGAGGCGCCAGGTAGCTTGCGGCAGGCCGGTGCGAACAGTGGTTTTGTGTCCGGTTGGGAGATTGCCTTCGACGACCATCATGTCATCGAGGATTTCGTTTGTCTGGGAAAGCAGTTCGATGATGGCGGCGATTTTATAGCCATCTTCGAGCCTTTTGGCCCAATCGGCATAAGTTAGTGCCGTGGCTCCTAAAGTTGCCATGTTTCGTTTTCCTTGTCAGAGTTGCGTTGAGGGATATAGAACTCCCCATGGAGACTTTCAGCAGCAGCTTCATAGGCTAAGTGCGCTTCTTCTGCTGTGTTGAATGTGCCCAAATGCGTTACTTGACCGCCGAATTGGATATGCGAATACCATTTGAGGCTTCTTTTATCCAAGTACGCCCCTCTGAGGCCGGACTCGCCAGTTGGCTGTTGGGATCGATTGCAGTTGTTTTGCGTACGAGTACACGGACGTAGATTTATAATAGCGTTATTACTACCATCCGTATCAATGTGATCAACTTCATCAAGCCACTCACCGTACACAAATAACCAAGCGAGTTGATGTTCGTAGTATTTTCCGTAGTCGATCACAATCCTACGGTAGCCTTGAATATGTCCAGCGTAAGAGCCAGCAATCTCACCTGCCTTTGCTCGACCACGAGAGAATCGATTGGTAAACCAACCAGTTTCTGGATCGTAATCAAATAGCTCTTTGAGGCGTTCTTGCGTAAGCATTTTAACGGCCCGCCGACGGAAGGTGTGGATACATGGCTTGCGCCACGGAAAGGGGTGCGGCACCGGGGGCTTTTTGGCCTTCGGGGGAAGGGCCAGAGCCGCGCACGGAGGTGCCTTCGGAGAGCAGCTTTGCGAATACGGAAAGGCCTTCGATGAAATCGGGGTGCGAGCCTACGCCGGTAAAGTCGAGGGTGGAGCGGAAGGCTTTTGCGAGCGAAGGGGGAAGGTGACCATCGATGGCTTTGGCGATGCTAGCGAAGATGGCTCCGCCGGGCTCGATGGCTTTGCCAAAGCGGGTAGCGGCTTCGGTGCGCCATTCCTTTTGCATCTCGGCATAGAGCTTGACAGGGGCTTCGGAAGCGGAACGGGTTTGCTCTGCATAGAGATCAATGAGGCGCTGGGCGGAGTCTTGCGAGAGGTTCATTTCCTTAAAGATCGGAAGGGCCTTGGCGATGGCGGTGGGATCGAGGGTGTAGCCTTCGGGAGCGCGGAAATCGGCGTAGGTTTCGGGAGCGCCCTGCTGCGCAGCGGGTGGTTTACCTTCATCGTTAACAAGGGACTTGTCAGTATCGGCGGTCTTCGCTGGTGTCTCCGTTGCTGCTGGCGGAGTCGTCGGCGGGGTTGTCGCTGGAGGCGTCGTGGACGAAGCCGGAGGGATCGATGGTGTACCCCCCTGATCCTTCAGTGTACCATCGGCCGTTCTCGCGTCCGGGGAGTTCGTCAGCGGTGCGTCGGTCATCAGCGTGGTCCTTTGCTTGCGCTTCTTGCATCATTAAGGCGTATTCGGCCGGGCAGTGGGTAAAAATATCGTCAAATAGACGACGGCCAATTGATTGTTTTCCACAGTTATAGGCCGTGGCGTAGGGTGATATGGGGGAAAATGGCTCATGAAACATGGAACAGTCTGTAAGCCACTCGTGCATGAAAGCACGCCCGGAAAGTGTTTGCATGATCTGGCGAAGATATGCGATGCGGTTGTTTTCAGCGAGTTTGCTGCGCTTCTCGGCTTGGCGGATGTGCCTTCGGTTGCTGCCATCGTACATCAGGGCGTCGCCCCACCCATGGTTTTGCTAAGCAGATTCTGTCCGCCACCGACATCGATGGAGCCAGCGGCCTGTGCAGCGCCCGCGTATTTCTCGACCAAGTCGGCCTGTTGCTGCGCGGCTTGTGCTTGCTGACGCTGAGCGCGGATTTGGGCCAAAGCCTGCGGACTCCTGATCATTCTAGGATTAGTGTTGAGTAGCGTGCTGTAAATGTCAAGCCCCATATCGAAGTCGATGTTGTCTACGACCGCCGGATCGATCGAGGCGAGTTGGCCGGAGATTTGAAAGATGCGCTCGATGGAGCCTGCTTGGGCGGCGTTCTGGGCGGTCGCGAGCATGGAGACGTATTCGACGGTGAGTTCTTGGCCAGCGATTTCAGGCGGGGGTGGTGGCATAATGTTGGCGCGAACCATCATGGCCCAAACGCGGTCGATGGCGGGGGCGAGGACTTCGTTTTGGAGGCGCTCGAGGACAGGCCCGAGCATCACGAGCGACTCGGACTTCCGCATGTCCCATTCAACCGCAGTGATATTGGAACGGGTTTCGAATTGGGAGGCGACTTGGAAGAGGTCGTTGTAGAAGGTCTGCTTGATGCGGGCTTGCACAAGGGCGGTGTCTTCGCCGATTGATTTGATATCCGGGCGCCAATTGCCGTAAGCGGTAGTCATGCCGGCGTTGCCGGTGGAGAGCATGCCGGAGATGTAGGTAGTGCCGCCGGGGAGGAGTGAGGCGGGTTGGTTTTTCAGCTGAATATCCGCGAGCATTGGGGGGTTGACGACTTTGTCGATGCCTTGGGCCTTGCGACGGGTTTCCTGTTGGAGTTGCTTTATGTCTGGTAGTGCATCCATAGAAGGGCTACGACCATAGGGATCATTTGACACCAAGTCCCATCGGCCAATGATTGCACACCGTTCGTGATAGCCTCGTTTGCGAAGAAAACCAAGGGTAGTGGAGCCAGATTGTGGATTCGTGGTGCCGCCCCATTCCCAGTAGGTTTCACGGAAGGCGAAGGAGTTGGGAATGCCATATTTGTCTCCATCGGTATTGGGTTCGATCGCGTGGGCGACGATGATTTCGCGGGTGAGGCCTGCGCCGTCCTTTAGGTTGTATTGCTCGAGAACCATCGCAGAGACGTTTTCTTGGCCGAACTCGTCGACGAGGGCACCGATGGTCATTGTGAATTCGTGGTAGAAGATCACGGGGCGATAGGAGCCGTCGATGTCGACGTAGTATTCGCCGAAGCATGGGTTGAAGCATTTGCAGACGTTTTCGAAATCCTCATAAATCAACAACACCGCGGTGCCGAAGACGACGAGGTCGAAATAGAAGATCGCCATCGCAGTGTAGAAATTGGATTCTTGGAAGACGAGATACATTAGACGTTCACATTCGGCAAGCCATAAGGATATTGGACTTGTCTGTGTGGAGTCGATACGGCCGATTTTCAATTTGAACCACGGTCGCGTTGGTGACGAAATGCCAGACATCATCCCCGCGGCTAAATTGCGGGCGGCCAGTGTGCCGGTCGAATCTAAGATGTGTTGGTTGATTGGGCTGCCGCGATTCATTTGATTCGGCGTGATCAGCCATTTGTATCTCCGAGGGAGAATGTAGTCGGCGAGTTCGCGGCCGTGCGTCCACCAAGAGTAGCGATTGGTTCGCATGCCGAGGAGACGGCCTTGCTGAAAACGGCGCAGGTCTTGATCGCGGGTGGAGGCGATTACAGGGTTGCCGTAGGCTAGGCCGGGCATGAAGGGGGCTACTTTACGATCTGGAGGCTGCGCTTGTGCCGAGGAACGCGGCCAGTTTGGAGCGGCTGGCCGCGAGGGACCGGGGCGGTTGAGAGCTTGCCTTGCGAGTGAAGATCGGCTGCGGCCATTAGGAAGGAGGCAGGTGTGGCTTTGGCCTGAGGCGATTGGGATGGAGGCATGCCTGGAAGGAGTGGGGGGATGGTGGGGGCGGTGGGCATGGGTTATTGTCCGATCAAGCTTTTGTAACCTGCGTTCACTACGCTCGGCGAGGCGTTAGGGCCGAGAAAGGTTGGCGTTGCGGATTTGCGCCCGGGCTTGGTGCCAGCTTCGGAGGTGAAGACAGGGGGTTGTGGCGTGGAGTCTGGGAGCTTAGGGAGCGCTTGGGTTTGGGACGGCGTGTCGGGCATCATGCTGCGAGTTCCTTGGCGAGGAGGGCGTAAGGGTCATATTCGGATTGGACGAGGGAATCGTGGGGATGGTCGCCACCGCCATCGGTGTTGGCGAGGGTAGCGAGGGGTCCGCCGAAGGTGAGGCAAAGGGCGTCGAGATCGTCGAGGACAAGGCCGGGGTTGTCTTCCATTAGGTCTTCTTTGGAGACCAGTTGGATTTCGTCGTTCTTGTTGAAGGTGTATTTGATCGCGAGCATAGCGGTACGGAGTTCGTCTGCGCCATCGCTGCCTTTGGCGGGGAGTAGGCCCGTGCGTGTCCATGCGCGGCAGGCGCCGTAGATCGCCGCGCGCATATTGGCGTATTTCTCGCCTGCGGTGTCGGTGTAGATGCCGGAAATTATGTCCTTGCCACCGAACTGGACTTCGGTGACTAAGAGACGCTTCTCGCGACAGTTGTCGACAACGCCGCCGCCTACACCACCTCCGTCGATAAAGATGCCACTAGGTCGCCATTCTTGTTGAGCGTCAAAGACACGGTTTGCTAGTTCGACAGTGGAAACACCGTGGTAGACCCGTCGGGGTATGCTACGAGCATCACGCCCCTTGCGAGGGAATATAACTGAGTTGTTGGCGCCGTATCGAGCGACATCGACACCGATCGCGAGGGGCGTTGCGGCATTGGTGTAGACCTCTCTGTCGGGGGACATTGCGGCATCGATGTCTGAGGCGAGGAAGAATTCCATCATGCCTTGGCGCGGGAATTGGCCCTTGACGCGGATGCGGACGAAATCGGAGTCTTCACCGTAGATGCGAATCCAGCGTTCGAAGCGGGATTTGTTAGTGATCGGAACGGTGCGGGAATCGATCTGGGTAGTGTGCCATTCGGTGTGATGGGAGCCGCCCTCGAAGCAATCGCGGAAGCGGCCAGAGTTCTTGGTTGGGTTGCCGAAGACGAGCCAGATCAGCTGAGTGTCGGCGTCAGTCATTGCGCCTTCAGCGGTTTCCCAGATGATGTCTTCGATCTCGGAGGCTTCGTCGAACACTAGCAACACACGTTTGCCTTTGTTGTGAAGGCCAGCGAATGCTTGGGGGTTTGTCTTCGACCATGGGATCATATCGATTCGCCAAGTGCGTTCGCGCTCGGGGTCCTTTGCAACTAAGCTAGTTGCATTTAATGTAAAGTGATCTCGAGCAAACCAGCAAAGATTAAACCATTTACCTACCTCGGCCCAGGTCTTTGTTTTGAGCTGAGTTTCTGTATTAGCAGTTATGACCCCTCGACAATCGGGGTAGGTCATAAACGCCCAGATCATAAGCTGGGAGACAGTTGTTGATTTGCCTATACCGTGACCGCTAGCGACAGCTTCTTGAATAGCATCCGCGGCAGAAACAAGTCCATCGCGAATACGTCCCATTAGATCGCGAGCCCATGGGACAGGGCCGTCGTAAGCTTGAAGCTGACCGCCCACTTCTCCCCACGGGAACGCACCAAGAACAAACGCAAGCGGATCATCCCGTACGGACGCCAACCAATCAGCAAGGCGTTCATCCATGTGCCACCTTCGCACACGTGGTACGTGCTGCGCACGCTAGGGAACGCACAACGTCCGACGTAGGACAGCTCAGCTGAGCAAAGGGGAGCAGGTCGCCGACGATCTCGTGGGGCAAGCTTCCATTTGATCTGGCGCCCATGCTCCCCTCCCCTAAGACACACGCCGCAGCAGCGCGAGTGCCTTAAGTGAAGCTGGCACAGTCGGGGGGTCAGACTGGGGAGTATTTCCCCCCGACTGGCTTGGTGCCAAGGTCGAACCAGCGGGGACTGCCTTAGCATCAATGGTGACGGCTTTGCCGGAGCGTGCGATTGCGGCTTCCAGCTTAGAGCCGATATTGTCGTGGGTGACGAAGGTTTTCTTGCCATAGCCGAAGCGGTCTGCGGCATCGCGGGAGATTGCGATTAGATCGCGGGTTGGGAGCGTGGTGCCATCTTCGATCGCATCGTCGAGTTTGTCCGAGAGCATGGTCTCAGCTTTGAGCATGTTGGAAGTCGCGAGCGAGAAGTAGGTGTCTTGGGACTTCTCGAACGCGGCATCGACGGTGGCGCGATACTTGGCGACGAGTTCTTGGAACGCGGGGTCTTTGGAGAGCGTGTATACGCGCTGATAGCTGTAGCCGGAACGTTCGACGATTTCGTCAATACGGAGGCCAGCGGCAAAGAGTCGCGCGACGCGATGGTGAGTGTCGCGGAGGCGCTGCGTGATGGCAGGCCCAGCGCGTTCGGTGAGACAAGCAAGATCGTCGCGCGTGAGTGCGCGCGATTCGAGAATTTTCGGCTTGCCTGTGCCAACTGCACCACGTTTAAGGGCCACGACTAGAATCCTCTTCGGTCGATTCGGGTTTGGGTTGCGACAGCTATCCCGCGGGCTGCGACAATCTTGGCTACAATGTCGCCCATCTCAGGCGGTACGGAGGTCTTGAGTTGGATATTGTATCGCGGTTGGTAGCGTGCGATCAGCGCTGCTTCGAGATCATCCACTTCGTGCGAACCACAAGGACGGATTAACACGCGGTCGAAAAGCATACCTTTCGCAGGAATCGCACCAGTGATCGGCGTTCGCTTCTTGCTCCCCCAAGCAACGCGGTGTTTGTAGAGCCGACCCAGCATTACCTTCGCCTTCCCCACGTAAACCACGCGCTCGTGATGCATCAGCAGATACACCCCCGCCCGAAGCACCGCGCTGATCTCCACGAACCCGTCCACGACCCAATCCTCCATTTTCAATTCCTATTGTAATCGCGCGCGTAGCAGAAGTCAAGCTTTAAGATTTTGAAGGGGAAGGATATGGGCCTTTGGAAATGCTCACACATTGCTGTGACCAAGTCTGGGCCCACGCAAGAGACAGAATTTTGGCCCCCCACCCGTCGATGAGTGGGAGGCCTGAGGTAGGTCAGCCGATGGTGCAGCGTGGGGTTAGTGGCGATCGCCAGCGGCCTTACGAGCGGCGAGCCAAGCGGCAAGGTTGGTTTTCACTTCGTCCTTAGACTTCGATCGAGCGAGCTCACAGAAGCCCATGCGGGAGAAGTCTGCGCCTTTGTAGGAGAAGCGGAGTTCGAAGCCGTCACGGACGGGGAAGGTGGCTTCGAAGGCGCGCTTGGCCTCTAACAACATTTCGTAGGCTTCGCGCTGGTCGTCTACGAGATCAGCAGCGGCGAAGTTAATCCAAGTCTCGTTGCTCTTGTCAGCCATGAGCGGGTGCTCCCAAATCGGCCATGCCCAATGCATCGGCCATGGGTGGGACAATCGCACGGCTCAGCCAGCTTGTCCAATCACGAAATGTTACAGTCGTGCTGCGCTGCAACATGGCACAGCGTTTGCACCTCGCGCGCGTACACGCCCACGCAGGCGCACATCCACGCATCCACGCCTGCGCCCACGCCCCACGCAAGGCAAGCACCTGCGATCACTCAAGCTCTCTCAATCACCCCTCATATCCTCTCACGTACTAATCGACCGGAAGTGGCAGGCAAACCTGTCCCTTACCGTTATCGCCTTTTCGTGCCTTCGAGTCGGTCTTGCTTGTCTATCCACCATATATATACGACCCAGAAACACGAACGAACGAACAAACGGACTCGACCCCTCGAAACCCAAGGGACGGTAAGGCACAGGGTCAGGTGTCAATACCGGTCAATCAGTAGATCAGAGGATATCACGTGGGTATGAGGATGGTTGAGGATTGGTGGGTGCGATTGATGGAGATTGTGGTTGACAATGCGTGGAGATTGTGGTAGGATGAGATTGTCAGGTCGGGAAAGGGAGACGCAAATGCGACGTAAGCCATGGGACAAGCCGCAGGCAATGGCGCGTAAGTGCGCGTGGTGCGGATCACAACGTCCCGGAATGCAACCGCTGAGGTTGTACAAAGATGGCGCGACAATCCGCGGTTATTGGCATCTCAAATGCTTTGAGAAGGCTAAAGCTGCGATTAAATGCGTAGAGGTTATCTAATGCCGTTCGTGGTGACGTGGCAGATGGGGGACAAGCGCGGGATCGGGCCGGTGCAGGTAAGGGAGTGGGATGCGCTCAAGCAAGCGGATAGGCAGTATGAGCATTTGATCAAAGATCATCTCACGCTATGGGCGCAGCTGGAGCAAAGCGGAAAGCGGGTGATTAAGCAGTTTCACTACAAGCAAGGCGAGTTCGCGGAGGCTAAGCCGAAGGCGAACCCAACACTGATTAGGGATATCATGGCTGGGAAGCGGAGTGATAGGAGAGGAATGTGAGCGCTTGGTGTGGCCGAGCGGCAACACGTGAACAAATCGTGACTGTTGCGAACAAACAACGATTGTGCGGCGCAGCATCACGGGATTGTGATTTGTGTTGCGTTGCGAAATGTGGGATGCTAATCGCGGGCGGCAAGAGCCCGGCAAGCGAAGGGGATTGAAAATGGCAAAAGATATCGTTGTCACTGAGTTAGCAGATCAAAAGCGCGATATGCTGTACGCATGGCAAGCACGTAGCGAAGATGAAGCGAGTAATCTTGTCAAATATCTACGGGATCATGGAATTGTAGCTAAGACAGTTGAGCTTAGCTACTTCAAAGGCTGGGATTAAATCCCATGTTCTACGATCACCACATTCTCGCGTTCTACATCTGGCGCACAATGCGTCGCTGAGTACCCTAGCTCTGGAGGACGATATGCATTTCAAAGGCGTTACGCTTACAGTGAATTATCCAGATTGTGAGGTTGAGGCAGCTATTCCATCTGAGTTAAGCTTGGAGCAATTGATTAATGCTCTATATAAGCTTTGCGACACTGAACCCGAAATGACTAGCTTCGTGCTAGTTGCCGCAAAAGCCCGCGATTGATTTGTGCCTTGGCTACACAAGGGCTAAACGAGACCAATATAGGAGACTAAGATGGTTAAATTCTACACCACACAGGCGATGCATGAAGCTGCGAAGCTGTACGCTCTCGCAGATAATTCCGATCCTTTTGCGTATCGACGTGCCCGGGTGCATCTTGCGAATGGCGTTGCCACTTACGCCAATCACAACGGTCAAGAGGCATTCTACAGCGCTGAGCCTTATCAAGAGAAGCGCTATCTGCCTGATGGTACGGAATATATGGCAACTGTGTATCGGAATCGCTTTCGTCCCTAAGTACCCTAGATCAACAACACAGGCCGAAAGGGGGAACTAATCCCCCTCCAAGGGTAACGCCCTTGCTGACGAGGCCAGAGATTGCATAGGCATAGAACGCTTGCCGCTCTGCGACTGCCCCAAATGCAATAGCGCGAAGTCTGCGACTAACTAGAGACACCAGAAAGGAAAGTGCACACTATGTCTGATGTAGACCAAGCGAACGCGGAAACCGTTGTGATGGAAATCCCCATCACAAAGGCGAAGCGGAGCCTCAAAGTCACGCCGTCGATGCTCTCGGACCCTATGTTCCAGGAGATCATCTTCCGCGGCTTGGCTGAGGTGCTGAACGCCGGCATGTCGAAGATTACGGTTAAGGACTTGGAGGGCGCTGAGCTTTCCAATGCCCAAGACGCAGCCTTCGCCAAGGCCGAAGAGAACCTCAAGACCCTCATGGACAGCAAGGTTAAGCACAAGGGCGCTCGTGGCGCCGCCTCCAAGTCCAAGGTCTCGCGTGAGGTTACCACCGAAGCGATGCGGTTGGCCCGCGATATTATCAAGGACCAAATCCGCGCAGACGGCGGCAAGCCTTCTCACTACAAGGCGAGCGATGTTAGCAAATGGGCGAAGGAGCTTCTCGAAGCGGATGCGTCATACTACACGCAAGCCGAAGCGACTATCGAAGCTCGCAAGACCAAGCCGGTTGCTATCTCTCTCGCTGGTCTAAAGCCCGACGCGACGCTGGTCGCTAAGGCTGAGGAAAAGAAGGCGAAGCCCAAGACTTCAGGCCAGCTTTCGGCTAAGCAGGCGGGGAAGACTGCCCCGCCGCGTAGCAAACCGAAGGCTGGGGCTGAAGCCACCACGCACTAACGGAGATTGACATGACTCAGGTATGGATGCTTAGAAACAGCGACACAGACATTCATGTGTTCAATCGATTTGAACATCTCTTGCCAAGCGTAAAGATTAGTTACTCAAGGTGCATAGACGTGCAAATTGAACAATCCGAACGCACAAGTTATGAGGTGACATATCGTGTTACAGGCAAACGAGTAGACAAAGCTCAAGGTGAAGAGTTTTTCACCTTATTTGATGAAACAATACAATTCAAATGTCTGCCTGTTTGGACCGAGCCTTGTCAACTTTAGCATTGAGTGGGCACGGCACGAAGACTTGATTTGTACCTTGGCTAAAGCTGGCCGTGTAAATCGATGATCTGCCCGCCCACTCAACACCTACATGGGTGTCCCTATTGCCCACCCATGCAACTAAGTCGCCAGTAGCGACAACCTAAACGCAACTAGGCCTAGAGCCACTTAGGGCCGACCATAAAAGCGTAAGTACGTTTGGGCTTTTTCTATCCCCGAGATAGCAACAATCAGGTTGCTATACCAAGCTGGAGCAAGCAAATGACACACGGTGAAGGACAGAATTTCATTAAGCAAATCGCGGATGCTTATGCCGCAGCGGAGCGGGAGCCAACGCTGCTCGATACCATCGATCGGCTAAAGAACGCCAGCGTAGCCGACGGCGAACGGATCGCAAGGCTGGAAACCCGGCTCATGGATCGAGCAACCGAGATGGATGCGCTACGCTCCACCATCCGCTCGCTGGAGGTCGAGCGTGATGACTACGGGTTTCGGGCATTGGAGGCGAATGACAAGGCGGATGCTCTCCTCTTGGCGATCCGAAGTGTGCAGGCTACTCTGTCGTCGGCCGTAGAGGCGAGCGTGCCGAAGGCGGAGGTGCAGCCAAGCCCCCCGCCAGCTGATCTGCCTCCCTATCAGCCGCCTGTTTGGACGGAAACGGATACGATCCATCAAGAAGTGAAGGATCAGGGTGAACCCCAGCCTTCGGAGGTCAAGACGGAGGTAGTGGACCCTACGACGGATACTATCGAGAGCCCGAAGGAGGATGGGCACATTACAACGAATACCATCCCGATTGGGGCCGCTTCTGAACCCCAGCCTAGCCCAGGCCCCTACTTCGGCAAACGCTACATCAACGTCCCCGGCTACGTCTCCCACGAAGATTGGATCGCTGGCGGCGGCACTGACGAGGACTATTTCATCTCCCTTCACCGCGCCTAACCAACCCTTCGGGGAGAGCAGCCCATCGCTCTCCCCGATTTCATTTCCCCATTTAAATCTCATTCCGTTCATTTAAATCCTTGACTTTGTGGCAATTGTGTGATATGATCACAGATACAATGGAGCAGCAGCATGACTAAAGCTTTCAAACGAATCCCCGCGAACGTACTTGAGAATGCACTTGAAGCGCAAGAACTTCCTGTTGAGTTAGTCGAAGCTTTGCGGGAGGCTATCAAGAACGCTGTCACAACGAAGAATACGCTGGCGAAGCGCCTATTCAGGTTTTTATCATCGAGGATGAATATGACGAAAGCGAGGAGGAAGAATAATGCCTTCCACCATCCTCTACCTCGGCCGCAACGATCTCGATCGTTCTACCACAATCGCAATCAACGGCATCCGCTACGAATACTTCTTCGATCGCTCCACGAAGTGCGACGTGGTAGAACAACTATCACGCCGTGGCCTCCCTACTCGCGCGTTGCTATACGCCAAGCAACACGCTTTCAAAACGGAGAAGCTTCAATGATCGACCAATCGCAGAGCGCGCGGGAGATGGTGGAGCTTCTGCCATGCATTCGTTGTGGCAGTTTGAATATCGAGATTGATTGTAATGGATACAATACATTTTGGATTATGTGTGATGGTTGTGGCCTAGAAAAGAATGACCTCGCTTCACGTGAAGCTGCGATTGATTGGTGGAACATCCGCCTCGCTGCGCAAGCCGCTCCAGGCGAGGCTATGGCATTAAGCAATCTGAAAAAGGATTTTGAAATCGTTCGAAAGGCTTCCCGGCTCTTTGAGAATACGTCCAATGCATGGATGGATCGCGCATTAAAGGCCGAAGCCGCACTCGCCCTCTTCCAAACCGAGAGCAAACCGTCATGCTAACAACCTACGAACTCTACCAACGCCATTCCACTCGCATAGGCGAACCAACCCTAGACCGCGATAGCTTCTACGCACAGGTGAATACCGCGCTTTGGTATGCAAGCACAGGCGCAAAGCAGCACCCCGACGCGCTTGAACAAACTCGCGAAGGGCGAGACGGTTGGGCCAGAGAGGACCTGCGAAGATGACGCACTTATATAATTGCCGCCACGATGGTGATACCTACCGCATCACCAAGTTCGACACAGACATGAACGTCGAATCCTCCTACCTCTGCACTCTCTCCGAATGTGATTGCCCCGCAGGCGTTCGCCCTAGCTGCCGCCATCGCGATATGCTACCCAAGTTCTTCCAGCGAGATGCAGTCGGTAGCAATTGGTTCTACGATTTCGATCGCGGCGGCTGGGTACAAAGCAACCTGGATGAGTACCCAGAATTCGATGAATCAGCGTCGCTAAGTACCCGGCCACAGGACGAACCGTAGAAAGGGGTTTTAGTCATGCCGCGTATTGCAGACTTACGTGAAATTGACGGTAAAATCTGGGCACGACTTGAAGAAATCGAATCGGATAATATCAATACTAGCGGCGGCCAAATTACAATATGGTCAGCCGCAGAAATAAAACAATATAAAGAAAGTTGCGTCCGCGATTTTCTTATTGATGTCTTTAATCAATGGAAAGATCGTCTATGACCGCTTTCGCCGCCCCATCCGCCGCGCCAGCTTGGGCCATCTCCATCTGGTGCGATCTCACGCGCATTTACATCCAACTCCCTAGCACACACGGCCCTTGCGTGCTAGACTACCCTCGCGACTCGCATGGGCTTAGCGATGTGCTCAACTTGATGAAAACTCACCACGTGGTTGAAGGCCACGGCGCAGTGTATCATCAGCCCGCGCCGCTGATCACGAGAGACAAGCGCTTCACACCAGTGCAGCGGGACATGGTAGCGGATTTACTCCGCCGCAAGGGAATCACAGGAGGACGGCGTTGAGTACCCATGATCTATACTTGGTGGCACACAAGGTCCGCGGAGAACCAGCGTTTGATATTGCTTCACGTGTGGTTTGTCCAGAGTGTGCCGGGGCGGAGTGCCCTGAGTGCGACCAGCTAGGCTTCTGGTGGGTGATCCCAACCAGCGGGCATCGAGCGTATCCTTGGTGGAGCGCCTCGTTTGAAGAAATAGGCATAGATCGTTTACCGGACTGGAATTGGGGCATCGGACGACAACATGATGGATCATATCTGCATATAGTTCCAGGCACTCCGTATCCAGATGTACCTGATCACTACCAAGCAATCGCCGCGCCGACACCTACGCGACCTTCCGGCCTTACTGCACTCCTTGCCAAACGCTCACCAAGCGTAGCAACCAAACCAATCAACCGAAGGGGGTTTTAAATGTTCGGAAAGAAGCAAGCTGAGATAAGCAAGCTCAAAGCTATTATCCAAGAGCTTCGCGCAGATGTTCGCCACCATCTCGACCGACAACTTGAGTTGGCACGAGAAATAGATAGCCTCAACAAAAACAACATTCAACTCGTCCGCGATCTCCGCGAGATGGACCAATTCGTCTATCAAATGAACGCTTCTGGCTTCCCTGAGCAACTCCGCTCCGCAGTCTCTCGTGCTTGGGCGATCACCGAACGCCGTATGCAAGCCGAATCCGCGCGAATCCAAGCTGTCCTTATCCCCGAGATCAAAAAGGCCTACACCGATGAAAGTCAGCAACTTTCTATCCAAGCCAACACGCTTGGGCAAACGAAGCCTTCGCCATCGCGTCAGCTACCGCGCAGCACGCCGAAACATCGCGAAGATTAGCTATCGCCGCGCCAAGCGAGGACGTGCGTTATGAGCCATAAGAAAATCCATGAAAGTGAATACGGCGACAGCCCTTTCAACTTCAATGTTGTTAAACATGATGATACCCTTTGCGTTGATCTTACTTATCCACCATGGACTGATGCAGACAACAAAAATGATCAATGTCGATACGTTTGGGTTGATCAAGAGGCCGTTCGCGCTAGCGATGGTGTCCGACTGCATTACGATTACAACCGCGACGGTTTCGTTGTCGAACAACCTAAACCGTGGATGGAACTAATCGATGGCTGTTATCATAGTCGAGAGGAATGGATAGAAGTCGGTTTCTTCGAATCTTGGCGCTTTGAAGTTGATCACGATGAACAAATGGCAGACGCAAATGCGAGGAAAACCTAATGCCCTACGAAACCATCGGCGGCCTCCCCACCCATGGCATTACCTACATGGAACTCCTCGACCACCTTCGTGAATCGCAGAAGTGCTGCGCAATCCTTTCGCACCTCCACAACACCGAAGGCAACGTCGCCGATGAAGCTCTCGCGAATGGTTGGCTCTCAATCGCCGAGAACCTGCGAAGGATGCAGCATATGGTCACCAAGCTGGCGCAAGGGAGGATGAATTAAATCCCTCACCGATCACTAAGCGCCTTGACTTCCTTCGCCCTTTATGGCATAATGAGATAAAATGAGGCAAGCAATATGGAAGCGATAGCATCCCCACCAATCGTGATTTCCGGCGAACATCCGCCCACAGAGGAGCAATCCGCGATATTCGACGCGGTACGCTCCACCCGCGACAACCTAATGATCGAAGCCTACGCAGGCTGTGGCAAAACCAAGACGCTGGAAGCAATCGCCTCCGTAATCCCCGGCAAAGCCCCACTTTTATACTTGGTATTCAATCGCGCCAACGCCGACGAAGCCACCCTCTCCATGCCATACAACGTGGAAGTTCGTACCCTCAACTCCTTCGGCCATCGCGCTTGGGAAGCCAAAATCTACACCAAGCTGCGGCTCTCCAAGTCGAAGACCGCCGACATCCTCAGAGAGATCATCAATGAAACGCCCAAGCCGCAGCAAGGCCCGATCTGGGCTAGCTTCTCCGCAATCACCGATGGTGTGGCACGAGCCAAGGCTTTCGGCTACGTCCCAGACAGCTTCCCGCAAGCACAAAGCCTCCTTAAGCAAGGCGCCTTCCACGCGCTCCTCGATGAAGAGCCCGACGATTTGGCAAGTGACCTTATTGACGCTGTTCTCTCGCGATCCATCAAGCTCGCATTCAAGGGCACGATCGACTTTAACGATCAAGTTTACATGCCCGCATTGTTCGGTGGATCATTCGCTACCTATCCTACAATCCTCGTGGACGAGTACCAAGACCTCTCGCCAGTTAATCACAAACTGCTCGAACGATTTGTCAAAGGCCGTCTCATTGGAGTGGGAGACCGTTACCAGAACATTTATGGATTTCGTGGAGCAAAAGCTGGCGGTATGCTTGACGCCATCTCCGCCTACTCTATGACCACACTCCCGTTATCCCTCACTTTCCGCTGCCCACAGGCGATCGTGGACCATGTCCGCTGGCGGGTGCCGAACTATCGTAGCGCAAAGCAAGGAGGCGAAGTTGTCGCACCAAAAGAATTGGGAAACCAAGACATCGACGATCGGTGGACAGTTATCTGTCGTAATAACGCTCCCTTATTTCAACTTGCAATTCGTATGCTTGGGGCAGGTCAATCTGTCTCCATTGCAGGCTCAGACATTGGCCCAAGGCTTATTGGAACTATGCGAAAGCTTGGGCCTGAAACACTATCAAGAGCCCAAACCATTTCTCTCATCGACTCCTGGCACGCCGACAAACTCTCCGCAGAATCCAAATCCGCCGACGATCTAGCCGCTTGCATGCGGGTATTCGCAGAGCACGGGCGAGACCTTGGCCAAGCGATCGCCTACGCAGAGCACGTCCTCAAAGCCGACGGCAAAACCCTCCTCACCACTGGCCACAAGGCCAAGGGCATGGAGTGGGATAGCGTTATCCATCTCGATCCATGGTTGGTAAGGGATAAGCCAACGGAACAGAACCAGAATCTTTCATACGTTATTTCTACACGATCAGCAAATAAGCTTCTAGAAATTGATTCTGAGAATATCAAATGGTAGACACCTTGAAAGAACGCCTAATATCAAAACTAGCAATTGATGACAACCAATGCTGGTTATATACTGGTTACACGGATGAACTTGGTTACGGCATTATCACACACCAAGGTGGAGGACTAAAAGCTCACAGAGCTTCGTGGATAGTGCACAAAGGAGATATACCAAAAGACAAAGATGTACTACACAAGTGTGATGTGCGATGTTGTATAAATCCAGACCATTTGTTTCTTGGCACACACCAAGACAATATGCGCGATCGTGATTTAAAAGGGCGTGGAGCTAACACACAAGGAATGAACCATCCAAATGTGTGGTTAACGGAAAACGAGGTTCTAGAGATTCGAAAATTGCTCGTCGAAGGCGGGCTAAAGAAATGGCAGATAGCGGAGCGCTATAAAACAACCAGCGCAAATATCTACCGCATAGAAAAGCGTCTGACTTGGAGGCACATTTAATGCCAACGTCTAAATCCCGCCTCTCCTACCCAGATTGCGAGAGCTTCCTCGACACCGCCTTGGAGGACGAAAAAGGCGCTCGCATTCCTTTCATCACCGAAGGCCAAGCGCATCAATTCCGCGTGCGGTTGAATTACTTCCGCACTCTCTGCCGCGAGGATAACGCGAAGGTATACCCCGAGCGGGATGCACCGCTACACGGGCGTTGTGTCTACGATCCGTTGCAATTCACAATCCTTCCGGATTCCGAGGGCGAATGGTGGGTTTATGCGCGACAGAATAAGATCAATCCAGCGGATGTCGAACGCCTTAGCGAGGTGGAGGAATGATGTACGTTTATCTTCCGCCAGCTTTATATGATGAAGCAGTGCGACAAGGCTACGACATGACATGGTACAAACGAGTAGAACCAATCCCATTGGAGCCTTCTTCATGCCCCCATCTACCCCCAAAATCCGCCCTTACGCCCACGAATTTCTTCCCTGCTGGTACAACGCGCTCGACGAAGAAATCGGGATTTTAATCCGCACGAACGATCGCATCAAGCTAGTCAACACCCTCTACGACGCGCGAAAGGAAGCGGCCGACCCAGAACTGGAAGCGCTTATGATCTGCCAAGTGTCAGAAGACACAATCTTCATCGCGAAGAAAGCAACGGAGTTGGAGGAATGACCACAGGATACATTATTGGCGTATGTGTTGGTGTATGGTTCTATACACTCTTCTTAATCATATGGATGTATTATGCCAAACCCTGGCGCTGACGCTCCACTACGCAAAGTAACCCTCAACCTCTACGAATCCGATGTCGCCGCGGCAGAAGCCTACTACGGCACCGGCTGGTCGCGGACGCTGCGTGAAGTATGGCAAGCACACATGCGGACGACTACGGGGTATCATAGCTTGCGGAAAACCCTTGGAGAGATGGAATGACCACTACCGACCCTGATGAAGCCTCCGTCCCACTCGATCTCGACATGCTCATGACCCTCGATCCGCTAAAGCTCGGTGGTGCCGATCTCGATATCATCATCCAATACCACCGCAACATCCGTGCGAATCGCGAAGCTGGCAAGGGCCGCAAAGCAGGCCCTGCGGCTGCTGCCCCCGCTGGCGTAGCGAAGCTCCTCAACAAGGTTATCAAGCCCATTGGCAACTTGCGGCGGGGGATGTAAACATGAATATTCGGCAAGCAATAGAGGACACAATGCAGCTAGCGCATAAAAGCCAAATTAGTAATTATCCAGTTCCTGATCTTTCGTACAATCATTTATGTGAAATGCATGAACGAATCAATTTAAACCGCGACTGGTCAGATACCAAACTTTGTCGCTGGCTTGGTTGGATGCAAGCGGCAATTGTATCTTGGGGCGTTTATACACTCGAAGATATGAAAACAATAAACATGAGGAACGCAGGATAATGGACACCTCGGCAAGCGATGTCCCTGCATCACCGTTCCTCGAAGGCACTAATATACAATTCGCTTGGGATAGCACCTCGATTGGATATCTCAAAACCTGTCCGAAGCTATACTACCTCGTGATGATCGAGGGCTGGTCCCCAAAGGACGATTCCGTCCACCTACGCTACGGCGCGGAATACCATTCCGCGATCGAGGACTATGACAAGGCGAAAGCGGCCGGTGCCAACCATGCGGACGCCATGCGACACGCGGTCCACCAACTCATGATCCGCACCTTCGATTGGGATGTCGACACCGACACGAAAGCGGGGCGCTACAAAAACCGTCGCACCTTGATCCAACTCGTGATCGACTACTTCGATTTCTTCGCTAACGACACCGCAACCACCCATATCCTTGAAAATGGCCGCGCTGCGGTGGAATTGAGCTTCAAGTTCGAGCTTGATTGGGGACCCAGCCACAGCAAAGCCTACGATAGCCAAAACGACATCTCCCAACCCTACCTCCTCTGCGGCCATCTCGATCGTGTAGTCTCCTTCAACAACGATCTCTACGTCCTCGATCACAAAACCACCACCACGACCCCATCGTCCTACTTCTTCGACGGTTTCAATCCCCACAACCAAATGACCCTCTACACCCTTGCGACCCAAGTCGTTTACCGCGCCCCTGTCAAAGGCGTGATTGTGGAAGCTGCACAAATCAAACTCGTTGAGCCAAACTTCTTCACCCGCGGGGTTACTTACCGCACGCAGGACCAACTCGATGAATGGCTTTCTGATCTTCGCTACTGGCTCGCGCAAGCGGAAGCATTCGCAACGGCCGACCACTGGCCAATGAATGATAGTTCATGTGACAAATTTGGTGGCTGCATGTTCCGCGGGATTTGCAGCAAGTCGCCGCAGGTGCGTGAGAAATGGTTGGCTGGGGATTTTATCAAAAGGGAGATCGAAGACCGATGGAATCCATTGAAACCCAGATAGGAAAATCTTTCCGCGTTCGTCTAGTCCTCGGTAAATACCGCGTTCTCGAACGCACCGAGACTTCCATGCGACTCGCCCTCGGCGGTAGCACTACCATGACCGTTGGGGTGGAGAGCTACATGGATGTGAATGCCGGTGATTTGTTGACGTTGTACACGGAAGTGTTGTTAGCCAAACCACAAGGAGCAAGCAATGGCGAAGGTAACAATTAAATCTCTTGAAGAAAGAATTGAGTATCTTGTAGGGGAATTAAACAAAGGCAAAGAACATGAATTATGGCAAAGTCGTGAAATATTAAAACAAAAGGATCAAATTGCCCAACAGCAGTCTTTAATTAGTCTATTGGAACGAGATAAGCAATGGGCCAAGCAAATGGCTCAAAATCTAAGCGAATCAATTTGCGTTCGCGAAAGGAATCGTTGATGCCAAGCCTAGCAGCCCATCAGAGTAATAGCTTCACCAAACTCCTGCTAATCGGCGACGCGAAGTCCGGCAAGACTGGCTCGCTAGTGTCGTTGGTGAAAGCTGGCTACAAGCTCCGCATCCTCGATCTCGACAACCTCCTCAATGTGCTCAAAGAATACATCCTCAAGGAATGTCCCGAGCTAATCGGCAACGTCGAATTCATCACCCTCCGCGACAACTGGAAATCTTCCGCCCTCGGCCCGGTAATCGCTGGCAAGCCGAAGGCCTTCCGCGCAGCGCTTAACCTAATCGACGAATGGAAATCCGATGATGGCACCTCTCTCGGCCGCCCTGATTCATGGGGGCCTGAATGCATTCTTGTGGTGGATTCACTCTCCCGATTGTGCGATGCAGCCTACGACCACTATGAACCACTGGTTCCTCGCGGGAAGGATGGGAACTTTGACCCCCGAGCAGTTTATGGCAACGCTCAAGATGGCATCGAAAGTCTGCTTGCGCATTTAACGAGTGATAACTTCCGCACCAATGTGATCGTGATCGCGCACGTGGCCTACCAAGAGATGCCCGACGGCACAACCAAGGGCTTCCCACAAGGCGTTGGCCAGAAGCTCTCGCCAAAGATTCCCCAATACTTCTCTACCGTCATTCTCTACACCCACAAGCACGATAAGCGCACGATCCGCACCAACTCCACTCCGATGATTGACTTAGCCAACCCCAAACCCTTCGACATGCAACCGGACTACGACATCTCCACCGGTCTCGCATCCATCTTCGCCACGCTGCGTGGGCAGAGCGTGAGCGTGGAGCCAACCAAGCCTGCCCCAACCACGGCGGTAAAGCCGAAGTCGATAACCTTACGGAGGGCCTAGCGCAAGGCATTCGCAATGCAACTCAACCTATTCCCAAACCAACCTTTAGGAAACCAATCAACCATGGCAAACGCAAACCTCTCCACTATCCTCGATCGTCCCGCGACGGAATTCAACGCTCCTCCCCCAATGCCAACCGGTGGCTACCACTGCGTTATCACCGGTCTGCCGGAGCAGATCGAATCCTCGCAGAAGAAAACTCCCGGCTTACGCTTCCTGCTCAAGCCAGTCGGAATCGACGAGGATGTGGATGAAAAGGAACTCGAGGCAATCGGCGGGCTGGAGGGCAAAATCATCCGCAACGACATGTGGCTGACGGAGAACTCCGCCTTCATGCTCCGCGAATTCCTCGAACACTGCGGGATCGATTCGGAAGGCAAGACGCTCGCGGGAATGATCGACGAAGCACCAAACTGCGAGGTAATGGTGTACATCAAACACACGCCGTTGCAGGGACGCGAAGGCTTTCGTGCGGAAGTCGCGAAAACCGCGCCGGTCGCCGACTAGCCAACCCTCTCCCAACCTCGGGGGTGCGCCGCAAATGGGCACCCCCACCTTTTTGGAGCCACCAATGCAAGCACCAAATCTAGACGACATCGACAACGAACTCGCTAAGTTCATTCCCAAACGCAGCCCTAGCCTTCGCGATCGTGCGTTGTCCACAACCCAGACTGTGCGAATTGAAGCACCCGCTACAACTGAAATCGAACACAGTGCCTTCACTGTCCTCAATCTCAAAGGTAACGAACGCACGCTCATTACTTTCCTCGAAGATGATGGCTATCCCATACTGCGAATCACAACCGTAGGCGAATCGCAAGACTTGATCCTCAACAATGATCAAGTGAAACTCTTGCTGCGCCAAATGACGCTGTGGCTCACTCGGTGAAACCAATCTTCCTCGTCGGCGAAGCGTGGGGCGAGAACGAGGCCCGTCTCTCGACCCCATTCGTCGGCTCTTCCGGCGTCGAACTCATGAGGCAACTCCATGAAGCGGAAGTCATATCCCTTACCCAAGGAGAGCGAAACCGCATTGATCTCTATTACCGAACTGGAGACCCTAAGCATCTCGCCAAGATATGGGAAGGCCACCCGGAGGTCTACCGCACGAACGTATTCAACCGCCACCCACCCAGCAACCGCCTCGAACACTTCTGCGGCGGGAAGGCCGATGGCATCCCGGGATACGGGCCACTACTCCCAAGCAAATACACCCGCGCTGAATTCGCCCCCGAGCTTGATCGTCTCGGCGATGAGATTCTGGAGCACGATCCTAATCTTATTATCTGCCTTGGTAATTCTGCTGTCTGGGCTCTTACTGGACGCACCGGTGTTAGCAAGCTCCGCGGGACTACTGTACTCAGCACTCATTGCGTTGCTGGTTACAAACTGCTTGTTTGCTATCATCCAGCTGCCGTCCTCCGCCAGTATGAGCTACGTCCGACAACAATCGCGGATTTGTCAAAGGCTGTTTCGGCTAGCCAGACAGGGACGTTAGATCGCCCACCGTGTGAGATATGGATAGAGCCCGATTTAGATGATATACATACCTTCATCCAAACCCACATCAAAGCAAGCCAGCTTATTGCTTGCGACATTGAAACCTCTGGCACGCGCATTACATGCATGGGCTTCGCTCCACGACGAGACCTTGCTCTCGTTATTCCGTTCGATGACCCCAGAAAGGCGGGAAAAAGTTATTGGCCTACTCCAGAGCTTGAACGACGATGCTGGGAGCTTATACGTTCGGTCCTTGAGGATGCAGAAATACGCAAGGTGTTCCAGAATGGGTTGTACGATATTGCATTTTTATTGCGAAGCTACGGAATAAGAGTATTTGGTGCTTTACACGATAGCATGCTCTTACATCATGCTTTACAGCCAGAAGCACTAAAGGGCCTTGGGTACCTTGGAAGCCTTTATACAAATCACGGGCCTTGGAAATCAGAACGGCGTCACACCGAAACTATCAAAAGGGAGGAGTAATTGCCTGAATATAGTTACGATCCAAAGCTGCAAGCATACACAAAAATATGTCCTAGATGCGATAAAGCACATGTTGGATTTAACGATGAGGATGTATCCATCAAATTATTCAGCAATTATTTTTCACAAGATAAAGCTACCATAGATGGTTTCTACAGCACCTGTAAAATCTGTGTTGCTCGATTTATGCGAGCACGTCGTGATGGAAGAAATTGTGACCCAGAAAAACTTCTAGAAGAACAAGAAGGGAAATGTGGTATTTGTGAAATGCCATTAACCTTTGACAAAGTAGGCAATCGAGTTACAGCTTACGTCGATCACAATCATAGCACAGGCGATGTGCGTGGTATCTTATGCGTTCGTTGTAATAGTATGTTAGGTTCTAAAGATTGGGTATTGAGAGCATTAGAATATCTAAAGAAATATGGCGAATAAACGTGAGGATCATTCGCACCCATGAACAATCCCCAAACTCCGTCTCTGACCAATTCGAGCGCGAGCAAATCTACAACGGACTCGACTGCGCAATTACTCTCGAGGTTTTGGAAAGTATACTGCCCCAATTGGATGAACACACAGAGCCCACTTATGCTTTCTCCCGTGCCTTGCAAGGACCTGCACTTGATATGCGACTGCGGGGTGTTCTGGTGGACGCTGCACGCAAGGCCGAGGTCATCGACGAGTTCTACACCCAAATCGACATCCTCGACCGCCAACTCCACCGAATAGTCTGCGACGGTGTAGGACTCCTCCGTTTCAACTGGCGTAGCAACGACGATCTGAAAGACTTATTCTACACCCGCTTGGGCCTGCCAGAAATCCGCAAGAAAGGCTCTGTTACCACCGATCGCAAGGCCCTCGAAAAGCTCTGGCTCTACATTCGCGCTCGCCAGATCGTCAACCACATCCTCAAAATGCGTGATCTCGCGAAGAAAATCTCAGTCCTCCAAACGGATATCGACAATGACGGTAGAATGCGTACTTCGTACAATATCGCTGGAACTAGCACTGGCCGCTTTAGTTCTTCTTTTAGCGAGTTTGGCACTGGCGGAAATTTGCAGAACGTCGAAGAAAGCCTTAGAAGCATCTTCATCGCTGACGCGGGATATAAGTTCGCAAAGCTCGACGCAAAAGCTGGCGAATCCTACTGCGTCGGCGGAATCGAATGGAACCTCTTCAAAGACGGGAGATACCTAGATGCAGTTGAATCTGGAGACATTCATACAGCAGTGGCTAGAATCTGCTGGCCTAATCTCGGATGGACAGGCAATATCGGTAGAGATAAAAACATCGCAGAACAACCGTACTACCGCCACTATACATATCGATTTATGTGCAAGAAGCTCGGACATGGGAGCAACTATGGAGGAGAGCCAGATACGCTCGCGGCTCAAGCTGAACTACCCGTCCGAGTCGTTCAGCAATTCCAGCCAACCTACTTCGCCGCCTTCCCGTCTCACCTTTCTTGGCAAGGATGGGTGGCTAGTGAGATCAAGCGAACTGGAAAGCTGGTTACACTCACAGGCCGTAAGAGACATTTCCTTGGGCGACGAAACGATCCTTCTACGGTTCGAGAAGCCATAGCGTATGATCCGCAAGGCTCCCTAGCCGACATCGTCAACACCGGTATGCTCCGCGTCTGGCGCTCCCGTCGTGCGATTCTTATGATGCACGATCACGACGCTACCACTTGGATGTATCCAACCGAACACGAGGACGAAGTCGTCTCGTTCCTCCAAGAGAACCTCGTTCACGAAATACCTCTCGCGCACGGTCGCACCTTGCGCATTCCTTACGACTGCAAGACGGGGTGGAATAAAGGTGACTATGATTCGCAGACCAATCCAGACGGTCTCAAAGACTACAAAGGCAGCGACAAACGGACACGCGCACCGAAAATTGGTATCTTGGATAGAGTCATTCGTCGCAAACACGGCTAGGTTGGAGAGCCCGGAGATATTCCGCCGATGGGCGGCGATTAGCACCGTCGCTGCAACGCTGGAGCAACGCGTGTGGTTGACGACGAATCGCGGTCCGCTTGTGCCGAATATCTATTGCTTCCTGATCGCGCATCCGGGGGTGGGGAAGACCACAACCATCACGGAAGCGGAACGGTACTATCTCCAAATCCCCGAACCGCACAAAGCCCCCACCAGCCTCACCGGCGCTAGCATGGTGGATGCGTTAATCAAGGCGAAGCGGTTCATACCCAGCGCAAAGGACCCACGTGATCCAGAAGGGAAGGCACCACTTGATTATAACAGTATGTTCATCACCGCTGATGAAATCACTGCTTTCATGCACAAGTATGACGACGAAGTCATCGGAATCATGTCCGCCTTCTACGATCCACGTGAGTACGGACAATGGCGACGCGGAAACGAATTGCGAATCCAAATCAAATATCCCCAACTCAACGTTCTCTGCGGTACTACACCTTCCAACCTAATGAAGCTAATGCCCGAGAACGCTTGGGAGCAAGGCTTCACTTCTCGTGTCGTGATGGTGTTCTCTGACGAACGCACCATCGGCGATGATTTCATAATGGTGAACAATACGCTTAACCCGGAGCTTGTCCATGATCTCAAATGCATCGCGTCGAACATCGGCGAATTCAAAGTCACGGAAGAATATCAAAAAGCCGTTAAAGAGTGGAGAGGTGCTGGAGAGCCTCCAGCACCCACCCATCCAAAGCTTCTTCATTACGCCACCCGGCGTCGTGTGCATTTGTATAAACTCAGTATGGTATCAGCTATCGATCGAAGTGATGTCTTACTCCTCACGAGAGATGATTTCACCAGAGCGCTTAGCTGGCTCACTGATGCTGAAAACACAATGGCCGACATTTTCAAGGCTGGTGCAGGGAACGCCGACGCCAAGGCAATCGACGAAATCTATCACTACGTCCTAACCTCTTGTGCAGGTGGACGTAAGATTCCCGCCTATCGGATCATCAACTTCGCAAAGGCTCGTGTACCACTACACAGCGTCGAACGCGTCATCGGCGTCATGGAAAAGTCCGGCATGTTGCGACAAGCCGGACTTGATCCAAGGAATAAAAACGTGATTCTCTACGCACCTGGGGTGGTGGATAATGGGGAAATGGACGCGCTGATGCCAGAGGCGTTGGGCATCAAATCTGCTGGGTTGCAATAGCTACGGGTATTCCCCCTCCACAGATGTCCTCCGTTGATCGCGCTCTGAAATAAATCCCCGTCCGTGCTTCATGTCTATGATATCGCGATCCATGCGTTCGATCTGAACCTTCTGCACAGCCATGGTAGTCAACGCTAACGCAATCATCTTGTAAGACTCCTGCAACTTCTCGATCTCCTTCTCCATGATCTCAATCGTTTCCGCTAGTCGACCAGACTTGAACGCGTAAACAAATCCTGTGCCGGCGAAACCTGCCAGAACCAGCAAGTCGCCGGCACGTACGTTCCAGTCGATCATGGTAGGCTACCCCTAAGCTAGGTTAGTACTTGAAGCTCACACCAACCGCACCGCGATTGCCAAGCGTGGCGCAGCCGACGGCGTTGCCGGGGCAGAAGCTGGTGGATTTTGGCTCGTAGCCGGCCCAAGTGTCAACCACGACGTTGTTGGAAAGGCGGGTAAGAAGGCCAACACCGACCATTCCCGACACAACCCAAACGTGGCCGCTACCGCTGAGCCCACCAAGCTGTGGGGTCATATCCTGCTCTTCCAGCCCCACGAAGAAGTACGGCTGTGCGTTCGGGTTGGCGGTGACGCCGTTGGGCAAGAGCGGCAAGCTCGGAACCGAGAGCGAGGTGCCAAACGGGTTGAACACCGCATTGATCGGAGAACCAGCACCAAGACGCTGACGCAAGATCGGCGGACCGCTTAGCGCCAGCCCGTTTACCGAGCCGTTTACGTTCGCCATTCCGACGGAACCTTCCGCAAACCAGAAGGCCTGTGCAGCGAATGGGCAGGTGTAGCCGATCAGAGCGTTGAGTTCGCCTTGCACGATCTGCGTCCCAACCACAGCGCTGTTCACCGCACCGGCAGAGCCAGCCGTGCCTGCGCCGTAGTAGAATCCGCAACCGGTTGGGTACCCTGAGAGTAGCGGATTCGACTTAAGCGGCAAATCCGCCGCGAAGGCTGCGCTCCCCAGCGACAGCGCGAAGGCGATAGATAGAAGACCCTTGTACATGTTATTCCCCTTTTACAAAGTTGATGATCTCGCTAAGGACAGGTGCGACCAAATCGAGATCGGGTTTAGCTTGTTCATAGATCGGCTCTGCCTTATGTTGCCACAGGTCCACCAGTCGAGCCATTGCTGGGAGGGCCTTATCGATGTCGTTGATTGTCTTCTCAGGCATACCAGCGACACCAAGAGCGAATTTGATTGCGGGTTTCATGACGCAGCCTTTACGACTTCCTTAAGGGCTTCACGAACCTCAGGTGTGGTTGCACCAACGTTTTGCTGTGCTGGATCAAGCGCCACGGTGGCTAACGCTGGACCAGCGTTGGAGTTAACGCCAACGCGGATCGCAGGTTTTCCATCATCTCCAGTCACCGCAGCGACTGACTTAACGGTGTTCACCAACGTGGATAAGTTAGAGTTGATAGAGCTAACGATGATTTGGCAAATGCCAAGCACCGAGATGACCTTCAGCGAAGCGCTTTGCCCAATGAGTGGGTTGAACAGCGCCGCACCAGTGATAAGGCCACCGTTGATGCTAGAGAGGATACTGAGGATAAGCTTCCAGTTCATGTTAATATTCCTTTCTGTTTGTTTTCGGCATCGCAGGCAAGCAAGCGCCCTTTGATGAACCAATCTGCATGCGAATACGCTGGAGAGTGTGGCAGTCCTGCTTGCTTAGCGGCCCAATCATTGGGTGGTCGCCTTCGTAGGTAGCGAGGTAGAACCAAGCGGCGGTTGCAAGCAGGATCATTTGATATCCAATGCATGTTTCCACAACCCCAACCAATTTCGGCGAACGCTAAACCCATTGATCTGGGCTGTATTGGACGTATAGTGCCCGACGTTCAGCATTGACGAAACGCCGGCGATGTCATCCTTGCGTGCGTATGGAAGGCAGCCGCAGAGGACAAAGTCCGCAACGCCACATTCGAGCGCGGTATCTGGGGCGATAATAAGCTCCGGGTGGGCACCGAGATCGAGGCCGCATTTCTTTGCCAATGCTTGGTAACCGTTCTTGCCGGTAACCTGCGACAGCCCTTGACCACGGAAGTTCCAGCCATCATCCGAGGGCGGGGGCAGGTTCCCCATTCGTCCACCATAGGCATGATCTGCGATCTGTCGTGGGTTGTGCTGGTACTGAATCGCCTGCGAATGCGAGAAGTGGGTTGGGAACACCTGCAATAACCGCCCTGCGGAGTAGTTCATATTCTCCTGCATCTCGCGGCCGCAGTCGGTCTCTTCCGAGAACTGTGCCATCACGTGGGCGATGAGTAAGCTTGAGTCAATCCCATACTTAGGGAACACCACAGGCGCAGTCTTTGCCATTCCCTCCACTAAGCCGGGGATGGTGATATTCCCATGTGGCCAGAGCTTGCGTAACAAATCTAATGTAAGCATATCACTTCTCCACTCGTTTCTTTTCGGTGCCTCTAGTCAACCCGCGAAGATAATCGCTAACCTCTTTCGGGTGCGCTTGCTTGTTAGCATAGTCAATTCCAAAGCGGGCAATGTTCGCAAACTCCTTTGGTGCCATGCCAGAGAATTCGCCAAAGGTGGTGAGGAAGTCTTGCACAGTCTTCCCGGCATGTTCCTTGTTGAACGCTCCACGACCCTTCATTGCAGCACGAATGGATTTCTCTGTGTCCGCTGCCACGCTTGTGGCAAGGCCAACGCTTGGATCGTGCCCGCTGGTGGCAGCGTAAGCGAGATCGCGGAGATAGAGGAAACTTGCGGCGGTGCCTTTGATTGCCGCCTTTGCGATATGTGTGCCATAGCCCTCACGATTGTCGGTGCTTAGCCCTGTGACATATTCTTCGATCGCGGTCGGCACCACCACGTAGGTCATGAAGTCCTTAAACAACTGCGGCATCTTCGCTGCTGCTGCGCGGATTTCTCCTTCACGCCCAAGCTTCCACGCGTCGTTGGCTTGATGCACAAGCTCAATCCTGCGCTGCATCACCGTGCCGAAGAAGCCGTAGACGGACGTGAGCCAACCGTGGAACGGGCCACCGCCTTGCACAAGCAGCGGTTGGTTTGTGACTGCCGTAGAGCCATGCTGCCGCCGCACGCTACGATCGGCGATGTCGCGGCTTTCACCAAAGCTGGAGCCTTCGTCCATTGCTTTCTGGAACCTTGCGATCCACAACGGCACCGCGGACATTTTATCGCTAAGCGCCACCGGCCATGAACCCCACTGGAGCATTCGCTCACGCATGGTGGCTTCGCCATAGATTTGCTTCTGCGTTCCCGCAAGGGTCTCTTGCCAATTGCGTTCGCGGCGTTGGAGTTCTTCGGATTTATCAATCGCGAAGTCGTACCAAGTCTTGCCTAGCTCTGGCGATTGACCGTAGAGATTAGCATACGCTCGCGCCATTCGTGTAGGGCCAACATCGGAGACGGACATTACAGCCGCTGTTGGTGCGTGCTTCATGACGGTGTAGGGGTTAAAGCCGATGTAGGTTCCGATAGTATTCTGTCGCATGTATTCGCTAGCGCCATTTATTCGCGAGAGCATCTTACTCGGGACCGACTCGCGGCCAGCCACGTTGCGGAGGTAGGGGAGTAGTAGGTCCGCGTATTCCTTGCCGTAGTATTCCGTGACGGTATCGTTGAAACTGGAGTCCTTGAAGATTTTCTGCACATCCAGCACCGCGTCCCGAAACGCGATATCGTGCACCATTTGCTTAATCAACTTTGGGGTGCTATTGAAACTGAGATCGACTGGATAGATCGACCCTGTGCGTGAACGTGTGTAGCCATTAGAGGTTGCGATATGGCCGAAGTCGGCGTCCTCGTATGCGCCACCACGAAGCGTTTGCTTACCATGCCATAGCGGATCGGGAACCAGTGGATGGTACCAACCTTCGAATGTTCCATGATCATTCTCGATCGGCTCTAGCGGAATCTTATCAATAGTGGAGCCATAACGATGCTCATACTTCGCATCCGCCATACCGATAAGCTTGCCAAAGATTGTCTTCCCCTGCTGTTGCGCTCGCGCCCAATCCTCCGGCGTGGTATTCTCTACCAGCCATTTCATAAGCTCCTCAGGGTCCGCGCCCCATCCACGAGCAGCGACTTTCCAATTGCTGCGATTGCCTGCGTTTTGTAGCAGGCCAAGAACGTTCTCGCGAGTGAAGGTGGAATACTTCCACAACCGCTGATCGAACGGTGAGGTTACGAGCTTCTTGAGGTTATCGACCTTTGGTAACTCGCGATACGGGACGCTAATCTCGCGCTCCAACGAAGCCTGTTCATTCGCAGCGCGAGCTAGCGGGTATACCACAAAGCGGTGGAACAAGCCTTTCGGATCGTTGCGATCGAAGCGATTCATCAACGTCTCGACACTGGTGGACCCTGCCATATATTGCCGAGCTAAGCTAGGTTCATACCCATGTGGGATATCCTTCTTCCCAAAGCTCCGCACCTGCGTGTTCATATCGGAGACGATTTGCTTACGGTCAAACGCTTCGCCTTCGCGATAGACCTTCTGTTCCTCACGGCCGAGTGTGGCTAGCGCAGAGATCGTGTTCTTGAAATCAGCGAATTGTTGATGGGTGAGTTCATCAAGCGGCTTGGCAAAGCTAGGGTCCCACAGGAATTCTGCCAGTGGAATATCCATCAACCCGCCTGTGTCGTTGAGCTTACGTTCCACAAACTGTTGCACGGTGGTGCTTTGGCTGCGTCCGATATTCTCGCGGATGTTTTCCGCGCTTCGCCGGGTCTTATATCCAACCCGCTGTAGCAAATCCTGCGCGTGGTTGAGGTACTCCGGCTCGATCGGGGTTTCCTTACCCGGCCCGGGGACAATCTTGCCCAGCCGTTTGGCTAGCTTATCCAGCTTCCCGCGTTCTTTCTCGTATTCATGTGCCCACTTCGCTTGCGAGAGCGCGTTGAATTGCACTTGTTTTTCTTTAAACGCGGTTTGTGCGTCCAGCTTTAGAAGAGCCTCTTCGGTCTTTCGTCCGGCTTTGCCTGCGGCCTTGAGCCAGAGATCGCTGGAGATATTCTCAATGGGGGTGTTGTTGAATCCATCTCGCAGAGCAGCCTGTAAAGCACCCTTTGGCAATGGTGGTGCCACTCCAGCCTTTTGCGCCAGGAACACGGTTTCCTCGTGAAGGATATCGAATTGATTCTCGCTGAGGGCACGGTCCTTTGCCTCCTCTAGAATGTTCTTCTCCATCCATCCGTACTGCGCCTCCATTCGGCGATCCGTTTCGGTGTCGATGAGATTGCGTGTGTAATCAGCATGGGATAGGTCTTTGGCCTTGCGATCCTTGGCTAACTCAGCGAGAGATTGGACGAGAGCGTCCCCGGAGGGATAGCCGAAATGGGCAGCTAGATTGTCAGCCGAGATGGAATTAACTCGACGCATGTATTCCTTTGGTAAGGCTTCACGTAGGTCCTCGCGGATGGACATAGGATCGATCTTGAGATCACCACCACGCTCGGACATAAGCCGATCGACGATAACATCTGACTTGTCATGGATTTCCCCTGCTACCTGTTCGCGAATCGCTGCACGATTGTCTTTCCATTCCTTGGTCTGCTGTCGGGTTTCGTCAACCACAGCTTGGCCAAAGGATGCCTTTAGGTCCGCGTCGTGGCGCTTTTGGATCAAGCGAAGGTATCGATCGTACATCGCCTTGGGGATGGCGTTCGCGCGATGATGGCCG
>Ga0179589_10000008_pt1 | contig 34319 bp, 43 predicted proteins | sample CZOMad2_1_08_16f_FD_182923 | JGI IMG/M metagenome (GOLD analysis project Ga0179589, IMG submission 182923) | Vadose zone soil fungal communities from Angelo Coast Range Reserve, California, USA - CZOMad2_1_08_16fungal | ecosystem: Environmental > Terrestrial > Soil > Vadose zone | place: USA... | reverse complement strand
ATCGGCGGGAAGAATGGCACAGCCAAACTTATTTGTCAGGGCGGACATCGAGGTTCGAGCGATGATTGCGGACACCACAGCGTGCCAATCGCGCTGGTTGAAAATTCCTGCCTAAGCTTCCTGGCCAGCGCTGATCTGATTCGGCCGCTACTGGCTGCTGGCGAACCAAAGCCGTCCAAGGTGTTTGAGTTGCAAGGCAGGTTGGCTGATGCTGAGAAGCAGGTCGCCAAGCTTACCAGCCTGATTATGGGCGACGACGAGCCGCCGAAGATGCTCTATGACCGCTTAAAGCTGGAGGAATCCAAAACCAAGGTGTTGCGAGTCGAGATTGACGATGAGCAGGCGCGGGAGCGTGCCGAGCGCCCAGCCAGCATCGCCTACGGCGAATTTGTCAGTAACCTGCCTGCGCTCAAAGCGGACGTTGCCCGACGTCCCGAGTTGCGGAAGGCCATTGCCAGTGTGGTCGAAAAGCTGGTGCTCGATCCCCGCCCGATAAGCAAGCCTGACAAAAACAAGCCCGGACAGGTCAAAGCGTGGGGATATCAACTCTATTTGCGCGGCGCGGGTGACGTGCCGATCTGCTTCACTATTTTGCAAAACGGTGACTGGGCCAGCGACTTGATTGCCAAACTCGACGTAATGGAGAAGCCAAAAAAAGCCGCGTAGATCGCCCAAGCTAGCCGCGACTGCGTAAGCGCTCCAGAACGCATCGAAAGCCCGTCACTACCTATAGTGGGCTTGCTGTTTGTAGACGCTAACCTATTTTAGTCATCATTATATTTTAGTGTAAGTAGTTGTAGAGCAACCACTTACGTATTGACAAGAAATCGGTGATCTGTCATGGTTTGCGCACGGCTCGAAAGGCCGAAACATGACTCGAATGCATATTTGCCGTCAGCTTGCGTGCCTCACTCTTCACCGGGTCATGGGCAACTTTCGACGCGGGCTGGCGGCGCTTCTACTGTTATGTCCAAAATCAAAGATTTCAAATTACCGGCTGGATTTATTGATGGATTAGAAAGAATGGCGCGGGAGCACAAGTTCTCAGCATGCCACGGCATGGTTGAGCAGCTAGCCTCCAGAATAAAAAGACACCCGGACGTCTGTAGCAAAGAGATTGATTTGCAGCATGCGAAAAACTTTCGACAAAATTTCTGCTACCTGGCAGCGACCTGCTTTCAGGAAATGCTGGAGGAAGAGTTGGAAGAGTTGGAGCAACCACCGATTTCAGCAAACGGCCATCTAATCACTGGCAGCCCCTCGGCTTGGCTGAAAATGCTCATGGAAGGCACGGCTGGCGGTAAGTCGTTCCTGGGCAAAGCAAATAAGAAAGCAAAGAAGGCATTCCTGGCTAATGAGCGCAGGAGAGCCAACATGAAGTAAGTTATGTTCATGTTCTCACCAGACCCAGGCGGCATTCTTCGCTGTCAGCTTGTGACCGGAAGCCCAGACGTAAAGTTACATCTTGATTTCGTGCCGCGTCACGGCGTTTGTGCTCACTGCGCGGAAGTCTTGCCATTCGCGGCTATGACAGTTGCAGCATGCCCTAAATGCCAGGTCGTCCAGCTTGTCGAATCTATTTTGGATCGGCCTGAGACTCATAGCCTGCTGTGCCGTATATGGCGCGACTAAAACTGGAAAAACAACTGAACCACTAAAGCCAATGTTCATGGCGTCGCCCGAGCCGGGAAAGGCTCTGCAAAAACTCACAACGCCGCTTACCAAGCGCAAGCGCAAGCCAACGCTGGATGAATTGGCGCAACTCATTCGTGAGTCGCATGCCGAATGCGAGGCACATGGAGCGGTTGCCCGTAGCATAGCCAGGATCGCGATTGAGCGGGCGCTCGAATGCGGACAATATCTGCGCGAGGCCAAGATGAGGCCAAAGCTGAAAGGCAAATTTGAAGCCTGGGTCAAAAGCGAACCGGAATTTCCAAGTGTCCGCACCGCGCACAAGTATAGATACCTCCATAAATGGATTACGACGCACCCCAGCCGCGAACAACTCCTGAGTGACAGATCGATGACGCTGCGTCGCCTTTACTTATTGGCGGGAATAATCCCAGATGATGAAATGAAAGAGCATCACGAGACCAAAGACGAATTGGCCAAACTCCGCAGACTTTTTCGGAAGGCGCAAATCGAAGCGGCGGCGTACCTGGGCTACGCTGAACCGGAAAAGTTGCTCGCTATTCTGGACCCGACTATCGAGTTAGCGGCACAGCTACGAGTAGCCATCAACACCAAAAATCGGCACCATGGTTCCGATTTTTAGCTGTCCTCGAAAGATTTTAATATGTTCATGTCCTCACCAGAGCCGGGCGGCAATCCCAAAGCCGCCACGTTCACTTGCATCAACTGCCGTGGCATCTTTCCCAAAGGCTGGAGCGACAAAGAGGCCAAAGCCGAATTCCAAAAGAAATTTCCTGGTCACGACATCAGCCAGGCTGAGCGCCTGTGCGACGATTGTCAGAAGCTCTTCAATGCATGGCTAGCCAAGGTCGAGCAGAGCAACTGATATGAAATCCAACCGCGTGCCCTGTTTCTTCTCCGTGGACGAGTACCAGCGGGGATGGAATATAAACAGCCACACCAAAGGGCCTTCCACTGTCCCGGCGCAAATGCGCGCGCACGCGGTCGTAAATCTTTAAGCGACTGTGCCTGCTTTTACCGTGGACGCGGAGCAGTGGCCTATGAATAACCAGCGGTTCAAAGACGCCGTCCACCTTGCCAGCTAACGCGCACAGTCGCTCATTCACGATTAAGAACTGCATCGCCGCAGCTTTGACAGGCCGTAACGCCAACCTCTTCCGGCACCTGGTTGTCTATCTGCGCCAGGAGAACGAGTTCCTTCAAAAAGGTCGGCGCGCCGCATACTGAGCACTTGTCCCCGCTCGCTTCGCGCCATCGCCAGATTGCGCGGACGGTTATGGAGATTTCAGCGGGCATGTCTACGAAGTTTGGTCAGCACCCAATCCACCAGGACAACAGCGAGCGCCAATACCAGCTTGCTTTCTTGAAGTTGGTCGAATTGCCGGTAGCCATCATCGCCGCCGAATTTCACTCCTGCCTTTTGAAATAAATCTCCTGAGTTGGATAGCTATCTTTCGTCAGAGTCGTCGGCTCGTCAGTGCTGGTGACGACAAATTTTTCAAGGCCGATGGACTTGTCTAACCGTGCAGCAAAGCTGTACCCGGCCTTGACACGCCCCGCTGGGTCAATAATTTGAGCGACGGCACTTCCACCGGCGTGATGATGGTCGCCCGTGTTACGTAAGCGCCGCGTAACATCCATGCTTTCCATCACAAACTTTGATGTTTTCGTGCCGTCAGGCCGCGTGAATTCGATGGCTAGCGATCCGAATGGGGGCTGCTGGTTATCAATCGAGGTATTCATATTTTTAACTTATAGAACCGATTTCAATCGTGACTCGGCCAGTGATCGGGCGTGGGCCGGTCAGGCAGTTGCTTGGGTTCAGGCGTTCCGAACATAGAGTTGGCAGGTATCGGAATTGCGCCGGGATGCTCACGACGGTCTACAATGTTCCCATTGGCGAGGATGCCTGCATACCCGGACTTGGTTAATGCAGCAATTTTCTTAAGCTCAGCCAATTTGATTTGATCTTCCGCGCTCATGCCTTCTCATCGTCCACCGATTGCTTGCCGACTTCAGGATGAGTTTCAGGTAGTTGCAATCCACCAGGGATTTGTGCGCCATTTTCGACCAGCCAGCAGATAACGGTGGACCTGTGCGTTCGCAGAACATCGCGGATATAGTCGCGGATTTCCTCAGTGCTGCGCTGAGCCGTCGCGTAGTTGGTCACTGTGTTTGCATAAGCAAACTCCATAGTTTCGAGCGATTCAACATTCATAACTATTATTTTGAATTTTTCCGAGCCGATGCTGGGTCCGTACGTCGCTGTAAACGCGTCGTTCATGCTGTAGGCTTAGAACCGTTTCCGTTGACTTCTTTACCGCGCTGCCAGGCTTTGATGCCCATAGCACCCAGGACCAGGCCCATTTGCTCGACGGTGATCGGCTGCAACTGCCAACTGTGAATCGTTACGACAGCCCAGCAGCCAAGCACGACCACCACGATCACGACGTTTAGCACGCGCATTGTAGAAGGCGAGCCGTCGCCTTCCGATAACATGTCGGCGAAGAACTTCATGGCTTCTGCATCCGGGCCACGCTGATTTCTATAACGGTCAGCTTTCCGCGCAGTTCGATAAGCTCCAGGTCAAAGCGGGTTTGTTGAGATTTGATGCCGGACAGTTCAAGCTCAATCTCTCTGCGGGGGACAATGGCGAGCCAAAGTTTTTCCTGGGAAACTTCCAGCTTTTCAAGGGAATGGCGGGCGAAGAAGCCGATGATGATGATCATCAGGTTGACCAGCAGAAGCAGGAGGGAGTTCAGGTTCACTTGTTTTGGTGGTTTGATGTCGCTCATAAAATTTATTCGGCAGCAGGAGAAGCGTCCTTTTCCAGAATGACCAGAATCGCGCCATTGGTTGAGGCGCAAGTGCTATTGACGAGCCAGCCATCGTCCAGCAGCGGCTTTAACGCTGACAGATCAAGCGAGGTGATCCCGCCAAAGGTCGGATTAACGGAAACGGCAATTTGCTTTTTCATTCAATGTAGACGTAGCCCTCACCCCTGATTGTAGCCGGAGCACTGACCCACGCTGGAGTTGCCATCTTAAGCGCACAAGTGTCTCCGGCACTCACCGCTTGGCTCATCGAAGAGCTAAACACGTCCACCCTGGCCGCGTTCATCGCAACGGATTGAATCGAAACATCAGTGGTATCGTTTATTCTGATTGAAAAAGGCACGCTTTCGCCGCTGCCAGTAGTCGTTATGCTCCACTTGAAGAACGCAGCCTTGATCGTGCCAGATTTGGGAATCTTTATCGAGGTGTTGGCGTAAGTGGTTTGCAGTGTTACCAAGCTATCCATTCCAACGTAATAGGTCGTACTTGCCGATGGGTTGCCGCTCGCGACGGCGATGATTGGGATCGTGTAGCCTAAGCCGCCGCCGCTAACCACAGTTTGCCCATTCGTAGAAAGCGTACCACCCGAGAACAAAAGGCCACTGCCTATGGTAACGTCGATAAGCTTTCGGTTGGTGTCGGTATATTGAAGCTTGCCGCCCGCAGAGCTACGATTAGTGACCGTGTTTGCACTCAATCCATCGCTGAAATATGAGCCATTCTGAGCGCGAACATTGAAGGTATCACCCCCGATGTCGGTGTTGTCCACGTCCTGAGAATCGCTCCAAACAAATGTCCCGGTGTGGGTTGCCCTCGATCTCCTGCCCGCTGCAAGCGTCCAATTTCCAACCGCATAGCACTGTCTGCCCGCAATAATCGCGGACTGAAAGCCCTGCATTAAATTTTGCCTTCCGCCGAGAATCACAGAGTCGGACGCCGATGTTCCTGAAATCATGTTGAACTCGCCCGCAAGAATTCCAGCTTGGCCGCCCGAGTCATTCGTATTGTTTATGCCCCCAAAAATAACCGACTCGGAACAATTAGTTATGATGCTCGCCAAACCACCAATAACGACGCTGTGATCGGAGTTGGTAATTCGATTCGCCCCCGAAGCATCGTTCGTGGCATACGAAACGATATTCCCCGATGATGGGACAATACTGATCCAATTGCCCGGACCAGAGTCTCCGTATAGCGTTGGGTATTGCAGGAAGGTATTTGTTCCAAACCCATTATTGACTGGAATGCCGCTGCCCCCGCCAGACGAGCTTAATGTGTGCGTGGCATGTGTGTAGGTAAGCCCAGACCCGATTGTGAGCCACGCCGATGCGTTATCAGTATCATCCCATCCCAGTAAAGTATTTGCGTTCGGGTCAGACAATGACGCGCCGGTTCCGCCGCGAGCCAAGGGGAGCGTGCCCGCCGAAATGTTGCCCGCATTCAGCGAAGTCAGATTTGCTCCAGAAACGGCGGGCAGCGTGGCGGGGAACCTTGCGCCTGGCAAAGTGCCGCTGCTTAGGTTGGCCGCATTGATCGCCGTGATGCCAGGTCCAGGCCCAATGAAGCCGGGGCCGGTTGCGGTAAAGGTTCCGCTAGTGCTCACCTGGGAAGACAAGCCCATGAACGTCGAGTTCGTCTTGCCTGTGACCATTACATGGGTTCCGAGCGTGACAAACTGTCCAAACCTCACACCGTCAGATGTGGTGTTTCCTCGGTTCATCCCGTCACCGTCAGCGCCTGGGCCTCCAGATATTCTTGTGTTGATGATGTAGATTCGTGAGTTCGTTTGGTCAGTGGCCGTGATGTGCTCAAGCACGGCAATCTTGTCGGAATTGCCGCTGAAGTCGCAGTCGATTATGAATGGGTCCCATGCCAAGGACGTTCCCTGATCCGACACCCACACATCTCCGTCAGCGTTGGCCTCCACGTCATTAACCACCACGTTGGTGCAGCTTGATGCCGACGCCGTATATATCTGGCAAGCCTGAAGACTCAAGTGCTCCATCCTGTTCGAGTTTCCCAATCTAAATATCGCGCTATTCTGAGTTCCGATTATCTTGCTCACGCCGCGACCAGAGCCGTAGATGACGCAGTTAGCCGGAAGCTGAGGCATAACGTTGTTTAGCTCTGCCCGCTCGTCGAACACCCCAGGCTGAATGGCCATCACGTCGAACTGGTACAGCATGTTCGTGTATGCCCTCGCGACGTGCTTCCACGGATGCGTGGGATCGCCTCGCACCGCACTGTAATCATTACCCAACGGACTGACGAAAAGCAGGTTCGTCTGCGACACTGCCCACGGCAGCGCAATGGTCGAGATGAAGTTAGTGAAAGAGTTCGTGCTGAAACCGTAGCCGCTCAGACTCTGATTAGGCGCAGGATTCAAGCCGTTAATTCTGGTCCAGAATTGGACTACTCCTGATGAATTTCCATAAAGTATGCTCCCTGCCGTACTTCTGAGCGTCCAGAAGAAATCAATATCATCCGGGTCTTCAGTGATGTCAGCCGTGCCCGTGTCATTCGTATAAACCGCAACCAGGCCAACACGAGTTTTTAGCGTATAGTTCGTGCCGTTCACGAAGGTTGACCCGGCACCGGAAATGATGAAATGGTTGGTGTCCTCGCCACGCGTCATGACGACGATGTTCGTCGTATACAGCACAGCGTTGGTGGGCGGGTTGCCAACTGGAATCTGCTCAGCCAGATTCACGGTGACGTTTCCTTGTCCACCATCTGGCGAAATGTCGATGCCAGAGCCAGCGGTAATTTGCGACACGTACGGCAGTCCGCCGATCACCCCTGCGACACCATTCGTAATCAAACTGGTTACGTTGTAAGTGGCCGAATCGTTGGGAACCACGAAATAGATGGGACGCTGAAAAGTGAAGCCGTAAATTTCGAGTTGGAATACGCCTGTTTGCAAATTGGTTGAAGCCATGCCAGTGACTGCACTCGGCCACAGCCACGTCGGCCGACCGTACTGCATAAAGATTCCATTCACGACTGGTGGGCCAACTGGTGAGAGCTTAAGACCATTTGTCATTGGTCCTCCTCCAGCAATGAAGTTTGTCATCCAAAAGTTGACCGTGGAAGCCGACGCACTGAGCACCAGCAGTATCGTAAACAAAACTGTAACCAGCTTTTTCATACAACTAACTACTCCCTGCACTTGGCTGCCCTGATTGTTTTGCCTGCCTCTGCGCCAAAATGGCTTGCTGTCTCGATTTCATTTCCTCTTTGGTCAGTGCTTTGAGATTAGGTTCCTTGCTCTGGGCGAGAGCGAAAAGATCGGCAACGGCAACCTTTACGCAAACAGCGTCGTTGTAGAGAATCAAATACTCTTTGGTGAGTGCCAGACGGCGCGCCGATGCTGAAAAGTGAGCGGCGGTCGGAAACTGCATGTCCGGCGCGTCCACTGTGTCGCAAGTTAAATTTGTAAGTTGCTTCATACTCCTTCTCCTAGTGCTGTCCAGTTGGTTCCGTCCACGTCTGGAGCGTCGTTTACAATCGCGGGCTGACCGAAACGTATCCAGGTTTTGTCGGTGAAAAAGGTGTCACCATTGCTGTCAGTGATTTGATCAAAAGTCGTAACGCAGTCGTCCTGATAGTACACTTGGCCAGCCAGGCCATAAGTGTCGATATCATCCCAGAAGCCTCTCCAGTTCATGGCGTTGATGCCAAACCTCGCGCCGCCAGCGCCGATCCAGGCGATATTCTGGGTCCAACGATTACTCAAATGGTTGGCCGTAAGCTGCTCCACGACCAGATCGGTAGGATCGCTGGGAAAATCTATACCGCCTCTGGGAAGCAGAAGCCCAAGAGGAATTATGTACTCATCATCGCCGGGATATGGATCACGTACTGCACTTGCGCCTAGAGGAATTTCACCCCAGCGGCGGCAGCGAATATCAAACTTGAAATTGGTCCCATCGTCGATGACCTGAATCCAAAACGATGCCTGAATAGCGCCAAAGTCATCCAGCGTATCGCTCAGGATGAACGTGGCTGCATGGCCGTACGTCGAAACTCCGGAGGAAACATCGCCCGGATCGCCAACCGTGCCGAGTGGAACGGTAACTGCCTCTTTTACTCCCACTGGGAAAAGAGTCGTGCTGGGCGAAAAGTAATCGTATCCAACAGCGGTATCCTGGCCCGTGATTTGGTCGGTGCCGGAATTGACGGTAAAAAGTTGCTCCTGACCGAACATTGCGAATAAAACTGAAAACCGGCTACGCCAGCCGAGATAGCCGCCGCGCACCTGCCAGCAGCGCCAGCGTGCGACGCCTGGAACCGGGCTGGGCACATTGTAGATTCTGAAGGGATGGAAGAAAGGGGTATTTGCGGTGTTGCTGCCGCTGCTATTGAAAGTGATTATGGCGTTCTCTTCACTCATGGTGAAGCTGCCGCCTGGCACCTGAAGCTTGGCGAATGCCTGGCAAATCCCCCTCAACACGTTCATGTCCGCCGCTGAGAATGTAGAGGGGTGCCCCGGTCCCTTTTGAAACTTAGGCACATCCATTCCGGCGTGGATCGTGAGTGGTTTGGGTTTGCTCATCTGGCAAGAATGGTCATGCTGGTACGCATCCAAATATTCCCGGACCACCTGGTCAGCCTGGAATCCTCGACCAGAAACTGTGATGGACTTATCAAGGTTGGATTTTTCGTATTGGGATTGAAGCCATCAGGGTCTTGACCATTGGTCACGACGTCACCGGCAAAGCCATGGGTTTGGGCGTTTTTAATCCAGGCTTTGTAGCTGGAGAGCTTTGGAGAGCTTGCCGGGTGCGTATTTGGAGGAATGTTCCAGATGACAAAATCTACCGGCACCCAGGGCGTGGGATTATTGGTGGTGACGATCTCGTCTACATTATAGTACAGCAGCGCGCTCAGCACCGGTATTTCATCGGGGCTTTTGTAGATTTTTCCGTCCGAAGGATTGATCACGGTGCCGCTCGGGTCGGTGAGAAAAAATTCATAAAGCAATCGACAGGGAACTGTACGATGGAAAGGGATGCGTCCGGGCGTCAGCGTGGTCGTGCCATCATAGTAATCAGGCTGAAAGCCTATAAAGTGATAGCTGTAGGTGGTTTGATCTGAATAGCTGTCCGGCACCTTCCGGTACTCGCGGGTCCATTTGACCACAGCGCCCAGCATGTCCTGCTTCTCACTCTCGCTGGTCAAAACAAAATCAGGATAATCCTGATGTGGCGTGTTCAGCGCCAGCGGCGTGAACTTCGACCGCGCCATGTAAAACTCCTGTGTCAAGATATGCTCATCAGTGGTGTTAGGAACACCACTGCTAAAAACAGGCAAGCCCATCGGCGTCGCGACCGTATGCGCTTTGTCACTGTAAGCAGGATTGGCGTAGGGGAGCGGCATCAGTCATCCAGTTCGGGTTTTACGAGGAGCTTGGTCTTTCCATCGACTATTTTTGTTAACGCCTTCAAATGCTTTTCCGATTCGATGGCGGCCATGTCGGGAGAGAGCGGCCCGTTCTGGCCGCGCAGTTTGTCCAGCAAGCCAGGCACGTGCTCCTTTTTTGTGAAGCCAATCCCGTGCTGAAGGTTCCAGTAGTCCTGTTTTCGCTTCCACACGTCGGCAGTGGACGTTGCGGGATGCTCTTTGCTGGCGGCGGCAAAGTCTGTCATCGCTGACTGCTCCTGCTCCTGAGTTGGGTTGTAGCCGACCGTTTGATCGTAGCCTTCATTCTGATTGATAAGCGCATTGGCTCCTTCAATGTTACCGGCGATAAATCGTTGTTTGGCCTGGGCTTCATTTTTTTGGATTTGCTGTGCTATGCCCTGGAACGGTCCGCGTGACTTTGCCAGTTCATCCAGGCTGGGCCGGTACTTGCCAGTGCGCTCCTCCTGCTGCTTCAGCTTGGCAAGCGCGATGTCATCCTCGGTTTTGGCGATTTCTTCGACGGTCTTTTTGCGCTTTTCGTCGGCACGCTCTTGCTTTTTAGCCGTCTCTTCCTGTTTTTTGGCGGCTTTGTCCTGATCCTCGCGCTCCTTTTTCTTCAACCCTGCTTCGTCACGGGCCAGGTCAACCTGGACCTTGCGCAAGTCCACGAGTTGCGCGTTTCGCTCGGTCTCGTCCTGCGTGATGCCGCGCTGCTCCTCCAGCGCTTTGATGACTTCCTTCTCCGATTCGATTTTGGCTTTAATGAACTCAGCCGAGCCAGGCTCAGCGCCAGACGTATACAATTCGATTTCGCGGTCGGCCTTGCGGACTTCTCCGCTCTGCTTCTCCATCTCATCGTTGCGCTTTTTATTTTCCCTGAGCTTGGCCTGGGTAATAACTTCCTCCGCTTTGGCGGACTGCTCCACTTCCCGGGCGATGCGTTTGTCCATCTCTTTGGAGGCGATCCAGGCGTTTGTCTCAGCCAGCATTTTAGAGCTTTGACCACTCGCCAGCTTCCCCATATCTGTCCAGGCTCGACCCCACATACTGACAAGCTTGCCTAAACCTATCTCCAGATCGTTTAGTACGTTCTTTATAGTGCTGTGAAAAAGCTCTATATTTTTGGCATCTTCCTCGGATAGTTTGGCGGCCGAATTCATGTGCTCTTTTAGCGCCTCACTGCCCTGAGCGAGCATGCCGGTCATCGCGACACCGGCTTTACCCATTACGGTAAAGGCACGCTCAGTACGGACTGATGCGTCTCCAGTATCCTTGATCGCATCGGCGACGCGAAAAAACATCTGGTCGGTGTTCATTGACGCTATGTCCGCGACCGAGATGCCAAGCTTTTCAAACTTGGCGATGGCTTCGGCTGAGCCTTCCTTGGCCGCGCCGAGCGTGCGCGACATTACTTCCAACGCTTTAGCGCCCTTCTCCGCGCCCGGGCCGATCTGCTCGCTTGCGTGCTGAAACCCCTGAAGAAATTCCAGCCCAGCACCCAGGTTTTCTGATTCAACCCGCAAACTGTGGACGTGTGACACTAGTTTTTCAATGCCCGCAATAATGGCACCCGCAGAAAAGAGCGAGCCTATGTGCTTGAAAGCTTCATTGAAGCTTTCCCGCATGTCCCGGGCGGCTTCATGGACTTTTTCCTTGGCCGAACGCAAACCGCTGGCCATGGACGAGGCGTCCAAACCGAGCCTGATTAGAATTTCTTCCAACATGTTTTAGTTTTGGCTTCGCGCCCATTCCAGCTTGAGCCGGTCACTGGGAGCGAAGAAAGCCTGCGAGCCGTGGGCATTTTTGATCTCGTTCAAGTACTGGAACAGGCGCTTGATCGGCAGGCCCAGTATATCGCTCTCCTTCCAGCCGTACTCGCGGGCAATCATGCCGCACAATGAGGCGGCGTCGGAATAGTAATCCGGTTCGACTTCCACGCCCATGGGATTGCCAGGCCGATCCTGAAATGTATCAGCCACGTAATGCCGGGCGCACGCGACCACGTCTGAGAAAGCTTTCAATTGTTTCAGCGTCTTGCGCTCCCACCTGCGGCGCAGAAATTTGATTCTGGTCCACGGCGTGGCTGGTGGATGAAAGTAGCGGCGGCATCGGCGCAGGAATCGCTGCTTGGTTTTGCCATTTACGGGTGTGTACTGCGGGCTGAGAAACCAAAGGAACTGAGTCAGTTGGACAGGTGTGGGCAGCGTAAACGCCAGCAGCGGAGATTTCATCAGGCGGAGCAGCCCATATTCGCGGAGCGTCATCGGCACGGCTTCAAATCCGGCTATGGATTCGTTGACGGGAAGAAAAGCGGCGTCTCTAAGGAAGGCTTCCCGTTCGAGCGCCAGCTTTAATCCTGGAACCTCATCGATCTCCAGCGTCATGGTTACAGGCCGGAAGCCGGTCCGTACAGCTTTTTGAAACTTATTGTCTGCTTAAAATAGTCCAGTTGCGCGTACGGCTGGCCGACGTCGGTGATGACGAAATGTTCTGGCCCGATGGCGGCCTCCAGCGTGAGGGTGAACCCATCGGTCGGCAGGATGCCGCTGCTACCGTCACTGCTGTTGTCTTTGGCAATCTGAGCCACGGCTGAGCCGGTAACGAAACCGGGCACGCCGAACGAATCAGTAGGGTTAGCGCTCTCGTCCCGGACTTCAACGCTTTGCAGCGGCCGGTTCACGCTGCCGCTCTCCAGAACGACGTTCGCGAGATTGGTTGGCGCGGTTCCCCACGTAGTGGCCACGCCGGGACCGCCGCCCGCAGACACGCGTTTGATACTTACTTTTTTGAAGCCGAATGGCCGACTTTGGTCATTGTAAGACATATATTTTCCTTTGGTTAAAGTGGTTAGCTGTTAGCGCCGATGAGCATGAGGTTGTAAGTAATGCTCCCTGCTGAAGCCAGATTAGCGACCTGTAGCAGGCTGCCGCTGCTGCTGCCTACAGCCCAGGCAGTCGCGCCGGGCGCAATCGCGTAAAGTGAGCCGCCGCCCGGAATCGAAACTTTCGCCGCCGAATTTCCATTGGCGAATGGCGTCCATGCGCCTGCGCCAGCGCCGCCAACCGTGATGCTGCCCGATTCGTTCAACGGAAAGCCCGCAATAGTGCCTCCACCGGAACTATTCAGCACGCTATTCACCGTGCCGGAAAGGTTTTGAACCACTACCGCTCTGATTCTGGCCATCGAAATCGTGCCTTGGACCGCGTCCAGCGAACCGGAAAAAGTGGCGACATTGATATTTTCGCTCGTAGTTCCATTGAGTACGCGATGGTCGATGAAAAGCTGGTTGGCCTGGCCTGCGCCGATGCCGCTGACCCAGTTTGTAATTGTAGACAGCGCTGGATTTGCGCCCAGAGGTTCCAGCCCCAACTGGTTCTGCATCAGTGCTGAAACCGAAAGCTGTATACGAGATGTAATTGTTTCTGACATATATGTTTCTCCTGCTACTGGTAGCCGAGGACCATGATGTTAAAAGTGGTGGTGAGCGAAAATTCATCGGCAATGTTGATAGTGTTCGCACTGGGGGTGACCGTATAGCCGACGTTAGTCGGGGCCAGCAAAACCAATGTGCCGCGAGCACTGATTCTAAGTTTATCGTCGGTCGTTCCGCCGAAAAGATATTGCCAGGCGTTACCAAGGCCGCTGCTGATGGACACGACTATATTGTTGTCGCTGAAGCTCTGAATAATGAGAAGTCGGACTCCGGCAAGAGCGTACGCCTGGCCGAAAGCGTCTTTCGCGCCTCCGAAATTGTAAACACTCAGGTTCAATCCCGCGCCCGTCGTGGTTACCTGAGCCGAGTAGAGCTTGTTTACCTGATTGTCTCCGGTACCACTGGCGAAAAGCTGACTGAATGCCTGGCTCAGGCCGTCGTTCACGGTGTACAACGAAAGAGCGTTATCGATACTGACATTCAGATTGGCGGTGAAGTTAGCTTGTCTAAGTGTGCTCATAAAATCGCGGCCCAGGCATCGTTCTGGATTGAGAAGTTGATGCTGTACGTCAGCGTAGACATTTGAAGATCGTTCTCCGTCTTTATGCTCACCGCCGTGTCGCCATCCACCATCGGCGCGTGCAGCTTGTGTTTGGTCAAATAGACGCCATTCACTAGGTAAGGCATCTGAGCGGTCAGCGCCCGCACTCTGGACCGGAAGATGGAATGCACGAGCTTTCCGGGGTTGTCGGCGGCGGAAACAGCGTAGATGGTAAGCGTGCCCTTGTAGGCCGAATTCAGGGACACGTCCTGGGGCATATGAGCTTCCTGCACCGGAAGATACGCGCCGTTCACCTTTAACCAGATTTCGATGCGAGGACGCTTGCTCTGAGATGCAGGATCGCTCTGCGCCGTCAAAGCGCTGGCGGCGGTGAAACCATTAGCGGTAAAGACCTGGGCAATCGCCGCTGGAATTATATTTTCCAGATCGTAAATAGCGAGATAATCAGCGTCTGTAGGCACTTAATCCACTCCTTCACTTGGTGAACTGCTGGCCGTCTCTTTGGCATGGGCTTTTGGGCGAATGCTTTGCGCCACATCTTTTTTGTAACCGGAAGTCACAAGGCGGGTGCGGTTGAGCATCGCTTTGATTCGAATATCGAGTGCGGCTTTGACCAGCGCTCGGATGCGGTTATTGCCTGCTGCCTTGCTGCCGAAAACTATTGCTGGCTTCTCTTTGTCAGCCAGGCCGGAGAGATCGACGATTGAGATATTGTCTACGCTGCCAAAATGTCGCGCTATCCAGCCTGGGTAGCTGTCGCCAAGCTTTGATCCTCCCAGCGCCCAGGAAGCTTTCCAGCGGCCCACTCTTTGCTTCACACGGGCGATATACGGAGCGCGCGTACCCATGGGCACCACGGCGCGGCTGGACCAAGTTCCTTTGTTGGCGCGTCGGATGATTTTGACCCTGCCTGTATTTGGATCGCGATTGGCCGCGTGAATTTCGGCCATCCTGTCGCCAGTCGGGTCAAGCTGTTTCCAGTCGAGTTGTATGCGCTCACCGGTTTTTTCGGTGATGTAAGCCGCGCTGATGTCCCGTACTCCGTATTTGGAACCAATCTCATCAATGAGTGGCGGTCCGGCCTCGCTGAACAAATTCGAAAGTTGTTTCTCAATCGCCTGCTCGCCCAGACGCCTGCCGCCTTTACCCGGAGGAGTAATGTTCGTGATAGTGCGAATAAGACGGCGCGATTCGTCCCGGACCAACTCGCTGGCATCCTGACCCAAAGCATCGGCAAGCCCTTCAAGGGCTGCCACGGCGCGGGATGTGTCAAGCTCAGCAGTCATGTGTCCTTCCCCGGCACGACATTTTCGAGCCAGAATGTGCTTTTGTAATCGCCTGGATTATTTTCGATGCGGGTCACTTTCCAGATGATTGGTTCCTCATCGCCATCAGGCTCCAGAGTCGCTGGCTCTTCGCTGCTCGGGTCTTCAGCCGGGCCGACAACGGTAAGCCGGTCGAACTGCACGACGTCTGAAACGTCTTCGCTTAGCGCATAGAGAATGCCCTTCTCGCGAATGTCCGACCCAAGCTCGAAAGTCGGATCGAAGGCGGGCACCGGCTGAATAATGCCCTTGAATTTCTGGCCCGTGCGGACGATTTGCAGGCACCAGCCAAAGCGATCCAGTCGGGCTAAAAAGCCCTCCTGCAAATCTTCTAATCCGCGTGGAAATGGCACGGTTGAATTTCCCGCCGTCAGTTGTCGGTGCTGGCGGCGGGATCGCTATTGCGTTTAGAACCCTGAGAAGTTGCTGGTCGGCGCGGTCTGAGCGCCGATTGTACTGTTGTAGATGATGATTCCCGCCGTAGGGTCCCCCTGGTTCGCTCCTATCATCACGGAAAAACTCGCCCAAACCGTTCTTGTAGACAATTGGAACCAAGAATATGCCGCAATGCTCAGGCCGATGCCAGGGATCGTTTCAACCGCTTCAAGCAGAGTGTTGCCCGTAATATTCGGCGGCGTGAGCGGCAGGCCCGCCACGCAGACAATCGCCTGCGGGTCGCAAGCAAAGCCGAGTACGTTGGCCGGTACTGCGTTCCAACGCGTATTCAGCGCCACATTGTCCCAGCCGAAGGCGCGCCATGCCTCCGATGCGCCATCGGCGCTCGCGCCCGCCATCTGGAAGTAAGTGGGCTGATTGATGATTTTGGACAGGTATTTGCCGTCCAGAATGATGTTCTTCTCGGCGAATTTCTGACAAGCGGCCCAGATGTCGCCGAGCGGCGTAAATCCGAACGTGCCCGTCGAGACAAACCAGGTTCCAAAGCTGCCCACCGTGGTTGGTGTGCCGCTCAGGAGAAATGAACCTGTGCCGGTTGCGAGCGGCGCGAGCGCGATGTCCATGACTGAGTTGGCGAGCGATCCGAGATTGCCCTTGGCGAGATTTTCAAGCCTCATGCCGCCCATCATTTCGTCCTGCGCCACAGAGAAAGATTTGAACACGTGCTGCATCGTGACAGGGACCTGCACGACGGTGTCGGCACTCGTCTCAAAATTGCTGATGGCTCCTTTAGATGTTTTCGCGGCAGCGCCAGAATCCACATGGAATTTTCCCTGGGCTGTGGCGAATGGCTTGTAGCGATCTTCGCTGAAGTCTCTGGACAGCGCCTTCAACGCGGCGAAGCGATTGGTGAGGCGCGTTGTCGCGACGTCCAACAGAAAGTCTGTCGTCAGGCCGGTGCTGAAGCTGTTGGCCGCAACTGGCTCGCGACCGCCCTGCCGTTTCATTTCGGCTTCGTCACGTTTGATCGCATCGGCCATTAGACCACTCCAATCCCGCTGGAGAGCGGCAAAACGTTTGTGTGGGTCCGTAATCTCGCGAATTTTCATCGCGTACGGTACGCGAGGCGCACGGGAGCAGCGTGGGCGGCGGATTTCCATTTCCTGAGCATCAATCGTCGCCTTTGGCCGCTCTGCCTGTATTGGCTCACCGGCATCGGTGGGCAGCTTCACCGCCATTGCTTCGATCTGGTCGTATACTTCTGCCTCATCCTCCGCGTTCATGGCGAGGTTGATCCAGAAGTCGAGATTGTCATTTTCGATTTTGTTCTCAGCACGACGGGTAACTTCCGCCGTGATCCGCGCTGTGCGCTCCCGCTTGAACGCGGCAATCACTTTGTCGTTGTCATTGCTGGCAGTGGTCGTTGTCGAACCTGCCGCCACGGTCGTTTCAGTTTTATCACTCATACTTTTTTGGTTGGTTGTTGCGCTGGCGGCGTTGCCAGCTTGTTTGATGTTTGCCGATGCCATGACGGCAGCGGGCTTGAAAAGTCTTCGGGCTATGGCCATGGACTCTTTTTTCATCCGGTTGAACGCGGCCATGCCCTTTTTGAGATTGGCTTTGGCTGAAGCATCCATTTCCTCTGTCTCGTCGGGATCGTCCGGGTCCGGCTCTGCATCGGGGTCTTCGGCTTGCTTTTTGATCTCAGCGTCAAGGTCTTCGTCGCCGGTGGTGTCGGCCAGTCCGTAGGTGACTGCTTCCATGCCGGTGAAATTGGTTTCTTTTCGCATCATGGCCCGCATTTCCTCTTCATCCATGCCGCACTTTTCGGCGTAGATGCTGGCCATGACGTCGGCATTGGCTTTCAGGTTGTCGAGCGAGCGCTCATGCTCCTGAATATTGCCGATGGTCATCACCAGCGGGTCATGGATCATCCATACGGAAGACTTCGGGCTGACAACCTTACCGGCCGCGAGCGGGAAAACGCTGGCAATCGAAAAGCAGTAACCTTCATTGTAGGCCGTGATGTCGTCGGCTCTGGCTTTGATGGCGTTGTACATGCCGAGTCCGTCTTTAATTGAGCCGCCTGGGCTGTTGACGTGGAGGTTGATCTTTCGGCCTTTGGGGATTTGATTGATCGCTTCATTGAATTGTCTGGAAGTTGTGCCACTGTCGTCCCACCAGCTTTCGCCAATGTCGCCGTCAATGACCATCTCGGCGGCATCCGCTTCCGCTTTATTTACGACTCGCAGCCAGTTTTTGTTTTTCGCGCTCATGAGAAGTTCAATCGATGTTGGAAGCCGTTGGTTGCTGGCTCGCCGTTGGTTTTGGACTCTTTGATTTCAACCGGTTCGGGCTGCTGCGAAGAGATTTTCTGGTAAACGAGCGGCATAATTTCCTCCGGTGTGCATCCCTGCTCCTCGGCGACCTTTTTCAGGTAGGCACGCTCGACAGCGGCCTGCCGGTACTCTCGCCGCCAATCCTTGCCTTCTTCTCCGAACCAGTCTGCCGCCGTGCCCAGCCCGGCCATGAATTCGTTTATCGCGGCCTGGCTGTTCCGGCCAAGATCGACGGTGATCGAACGCGGTGGGCGCACAGTCACGCGCTGCCAGTCATCGGGCTTTTTGCTTTTCCGCATCGCCCGATCAAACCTGGTGTTGTAGTCAGTCACCCACAGATAAGCCTCACGGCAGGCGCGGGCGATGACCGCTGATTTCTGTTTGAACCCGGTTGCGTTGCAATCGAGATCGCTCCGTACTACGGTTCCCTGATTCGAGTACGGGTACACCAAAAGTTTACTAACGTTCACGGAAGCGCAAATGCGTGAAATGATGTAGTCCCACAAAAATTGCGTAGCCGCGCTTGGCCTTTCGCGGCTCCCAAACTCCTTAATATCGTCACCCCGAACGAGATACATGGTCCGGCCTCCCATGGTTACTTCATAGTATTGCGGCACGTCCTTGGTTGCCGGATTGCCAGCGGCATTGGTCGTGTTGAGGCCCCATTTGGTGTGCGTAGACATGCTGGTGTTAGCCTCGCCGGTCTTATTGATGATGACGTTGGCGATCTCAGAGTTGGATTTGGCGGCACGCATTTCGTACATCCAAAGGTCAGAGAGATCGTGCAGATCATTCATGCAGGCGGCGAAAGCCGTGATGCCGCGCAGCATTCCAACCCGGTCGGGCAGAAAAATGTGGATCATCTGCTGCGCTGGAATGCGCTTGAAGTCGCCGGAAATCCCGTGGCTGATGGTGCCAGTCGGCCCGAAGGGAAAAGACGCAACGTCGCCGGTGCTGAAGTCGTCTACGCGGACCCAGTAGGCTACCGGCCTGCCGTTTGAATCGATCTCGACGCCATCAAAAACGGTTTTGCCATCGATCAAGCTTCGGTCCGAAGGTGTGCCTACGCGGTGCGGCTCAATGAACTGGAGTTTTGGCTTGCCGAGAGAGTCGAAAGTCTTGCGCCAGAACGCCTCACCCTGCACCAGCCAGGTTTTGGCCGTGACATACTGAAATTCACCGAAGCTCATGGTGCTGCACAGATCGGGGGCGTGGCACCACTCGTGAAATCGCTCAGAGGAAAGCTGGTTCCATTCCTCGTTCTGTTCGGAACTTGGGATAACTAAAAGGCCGGTTGCGCCGACAGTGAACTGGGGGAAAGTGTGCGCCAGCTTTTGAACCAGGCCGTCGTTCTCAAAAAAATAAATAGCTCTGCGAAGTAATTCGAGGCGCACGCTACCGTTTGCCTCGTACCGTGCGTCCTGAATGCTGGCAGGCAAAAAGCTGCGATCCCGCCAGTAAGTGAAAGCGCCTTCGTAACGGGCAAAGGGAATTCGCCCGCCTTCCATCGGGCCGGGATAAAGTTGGAACCGTCCGCTGGAATCGTAGAGCGGAACCTCCCGAATCATTGCCTGGTTATCGGGAATGACTATCGCGGGTTGCCGCGAATCAGCAGGCATCGACTGGGGCTTTTTGGAGCGCCGGAAAAACTGCTTGAGTTGGTCGATGATAACCATGTCTACATTCGGCCCGGCCAGCGCCCGAGCGAGTGGTCGTGGTAAAGTGAAGTAACCGATTGCAACCGGTCATCCGCCAGCATCGTGGCGAAAATATCATCGTCGCTGGGGCTGCTGTTTCCTTGGGCGGACAAAGTAACCAGGGCGGAACTATAAACCTCGATTAGTTCCTGGGTCAGGCAAAGGAATTCATCCTGGGTGAAGCTCTGCCAGACCTGCGGAATGCTGTACGTTACCGAGTCGCCCGCGCCCGTGGATGCGATGACGAGCTTGCCGCGCTTCAACTGCTGCCAGTTGGCGTCCTGAAAGTTGGCCAGAGCATCGGCTAGAGCCGTGGAGGTTTTTTGAGCCTGCCGGTACAGGCTGGAAAGTGCCGCTCGCTTTAACTCAGCTTTGAGTTGTGCCACGCCTAAGCTTCATTTCGGCGTGATGAAAGAATCAATTTGCAGTTGTACGCACTTGTCGCGGCTCTATCCGCAAAGCGTCCCTGCGGATTCCAGAATACCGACCTGAACCAGCACGCCAATCACTTTGGCCTCGTTGTAAAAGATCACGCGCTCATTTACCGAAACGCGACACTGATAAAGCCCAAGGCGTCGCTCATTTCGGTAAATGGAGTCGTAACTCATGCGGGCAAGGTCTGCGACTTCCTGCCGGGTAATGAGATTGGGTCGACTCCAATTGCGCTGCTGCCGATTCATCGCGAGTAAACGTGCGGAATGTTCATGCCGAGCGTGTAATCGCCCGGCGTGAATTCAGAGCCGGACGGCACAGACGCTTTGCTCTGTTCGATTTCCGCTTTCACTTTCACGCCGACGAGTTGAAGCGCGGCGTAAAAGCCGTCGAGGAAGACCATTTTCGGGCTGGCTGTGCCGGACTCGGCCAGGTCCAGTGATGCCGCGTAATTGTCGGCGTGAATTTCGGCGATCTGTTTCAACTTTTCGTATGGTTGCATAACTTTTAAGCGGGGGTCAGGACTTGAACGACAGAATTGGGATCAAATTCTTTTGGCGGCCTCGCTGGCTCTTGCTGAAATGCACCATCGGCTTCGAGCATGTCTACAAACACTGCGATGTAGCTGGCGCAAATCAAAAGGTGGTCATGAGCGCGCTCGGAGGACTTCTTCCAGACTTTTTCGATCTGATTGGTCGCCGCTATGCGGTTGTCTTCTAAATTCCAAACCGCAAAGTGACGTTTGAAGTCTTCTGACACGTCAGAGGGCACTTCAAATCGACGAGCGCCCGAGCGCATGAAGCTGAGCAGGTCCAGCGCGCCGGTTTTGCTGATTCGCCAGAATTCCGGTTCCTCTACCGGATTGTCGCGAGTCGGGCCGGTGCGATTCGCCATCGTCCACAATGGCTCACGCTCAGACCAGGCGTGCCAGGTGCCGGTCGACGGATGCCTGATTGATTTATCTCCGACTGCTTTGATCGCGTTGAATCCGTTCTTGAGGCAGAACTCGTAGACGTGCTTGGTGTTCGAACCCGAATCCACTGCCACGGCGTTCGGCCGAACTCCGTGTCTCGACATCACTTCGACCGCCTCGCCATCGCTAACGCACCGACCCTCGTATACAATTAAAGCGTTGGCTTGTGCGTCGACATCAACTATCAGCCCCCACCAGTGACTGGGCGTATCGCCTTCGCCAAGCTGCCAGTCAAGAGAACCAAATCGGTACTGACGATTGAGCATTCCCTCGCGATCCTTTTTTCGGTCGCTCAGTTCGAGTGGTCTTGCCGATGGACGAAGGGCCGGGTTCCAAAAAAGGCTTTCCTGTTCGCGCAAATAAATTGAAAGCGGACGCGGATCACCGTTCTTCAGCGCACGTAGCGCTTTATGCTTCTGGATGACGAGTCCAAGCCAATCGGATTCGTGACACGCGACGGCTTCGATCCTGAAGCTGCGATGATTGGGAAGCGCCGACTTGTTGTATGGCTCACTATAGCGGCCGTTCAGGGACAGTGCTCTTCGCTCCCTGAGTGAAGGCGGCACTTTGAAGCCGCAAGGCATCGAATAATGCAGGCTGCTCAGTAGCTTGGGGTAATCGTACGAACCATCGTTACGACGGCACCCATCCGCGTTGTAGCAAAGGCCGCCCAGGTCCGGCCGCTCCGGTTCCCATCGTGCGCGCATGATGTGAAATTGTTTACAACCTGGGCAGAGGACTTCCCATTCTTCACAGGTGCCTGCTTTGACTTCCTGATGAAACTCGTCGCCCTCCTGCGAGGCGTTCGAAATCAGAAAACTGATAGCATTCCAAACCGCCGCTTGGCGTCCGCGCATTTGCTCAATTTTTCCACTTTCCCAACCTGCTTCGATGTCGTGTAGCTCCTCTGCGACGATCCCGCGCACCGTGTCCGAACTCAAATTCCTGGACGTCCTGACCCCTAACTGAGCGAAGTTGCAGGTGTTGAAAAGGATGAGACCCTTTGTCCAGGCGTTACGGTCGGGCGGGAGCCGGTCCATTACGGGGCGGCAAGCTCTCAGCATTTTTTCCGTATACTTTACGAATCTGTCGTCGGCCTTAAGGTCGTTAGGCCAATAATAAAAAACTGAACCGCTGTGCCAGTTTCCCAGCCAGTATAGGATTATTATTTCGCCTGCCGTAGTACCGCCGCCGTTCTGGATCGGTTTTACGAAACTATATTTTCCCGGTACCGTCGCGCATTCCAAAATCGGATTAAGCCAGGGCTTGGTGCGACGGTCGAATGTCTCGCCGGTTGGGCTGCTGACCAATCGCACGCATTTCTCTGCATACTCAACGACGCTGGCGTTGGCCGGTCCAGGCACAGCGCCAGCAAAAGTGTCGTATACAAATCGTTCTTCGACCTTCATTTTCCTTTTCCGCGTCGTGCTTTGATCGGCAGCGGTGGTTTGGTCAGCGTCTCAAAAGCAGTTCGCAATTCCGCCTTTAGTGACTCATTGGATTCGGCCAGCTTGGTTTTGATCTCTGGCGCGTCCATCCCGTGCAAAAGTCCTGGAAGGGAATCAGAGAGCTTGTCGAGCGAAGCGAACAGCAGCGACATGGATTTGTTGATCGCAGCACCCACTTCAGCTTTGAAGAGCGTCTGCTCCGCCTCGCGCTCGAATTTCAGCTTCTCCCTTTGACCATGGTAATGATCGTATACTTTCTTGAGTGGCTTCTCGCCGTCATCACGATCATCGGAAAAAATCCAGGCGAGCAACGGCTCCAAAGCCACACGATTGGAATTATGGAAGGCTGTGCAACCAGCGTCTTTGGCTTCCTTTTGCATGTGCAGCGGAATATGTGCAACCGCCTCGCACTGTTTCATCGATCCGAAGATCGGCATTTTGAGGTACTCAGTCACCGGCCTGCCGAGTTGCGGTGCTTCCTGGATTTCGACTGGCGCAGGCGAGGGCTTTACGCGGCGCGCTGGAGGCGGAGGCGGCAGCACTTCACAGTCAGCCATAGCGACGTCCTGATCAGTGGCCGACATGTGTGCTTTTTATTTTTTGTGTTGTAGACAAAGAGTAGGGGCTAGTGCCTTTACCGGCGAAGCGGGCGTACAGGTAGAGGGTTCCCAGGATATAGAAACAGCGTATACGCGCTCCCTGGTGCGTGCCGCGCCTCATCCAACCGTGATGTATCATCATTCATTTCGCTTTAACTACTCACGTCACCCTGTAAGAACTGATTGACCGCACCTCCCGGTCGGGCACCATCGTCTACATGGCTGCAAATAAACTGACGAAGGAAATGCTGAGCTTGGTGACTGAATCGTCCATTGAAGCCCTGCAAGACATCGATTGCTTGTGCGTTGGCAAACACGCTGAGGATATGGCTGCCGCTGTTCGCTCTGGAGCAGTCCTGCTTGGGATCGCAAAGATCGATAACGACAATGATGGCGAGGGCTTTAGGTTCTTGATCGGGCTGCGACGTGGAACAAAGATTACGCCCTATCTCCAGCATTACTTCATGCGCTGAGCTACCAGGTCATATTCTCCACCACCCACTGCAATATGTCCTCTTGCGTGAACGGTACAGGGTCACCGTCCAAAAGGGCAGCCCTCATCGCGGCATGCGCAACGCCTTCACAGAAAACGAATCTGGAGTCGTCTTTGCATACTGGACAATCCACCGTCGTCATCCCTGGCGATAAGAACGGCCGGTGACAGCAGTTGCACGAGCCGAACGTCTCCAGGCTGGCCAAGATTGCCTTAAATTCCTCTATGCTTGGGTCTTCAGTCATTGTCTGCTGTACTTTCCAATGAAGGCAGAATAATTTGGCCACGGCGAATTTGCACACGACCCCTGAAAAGCCTTTCGATCCATTCTGGATGAACTTGCGCAACTACTTGCCACATTGGCGCGCAGATTGGGCATTCTAGGACGGCGACAAGTTGGACATCGGGCGTAAATCTTCAGGTTGCGCAGGATGATTTTGAACTCGGCTGTGGTTGGATTTTCACTCATAAGAAGTCAGGGGGCAGGCCCATGATGGAGCACACGTCCGGAATCGAATTCTTGTATAAGTCGAACAGCACCGGACAGAAGCGCGGTGGTTTTTTGCGGATGATCCGGATTTCGTACTCGATCTGGGGATGGGGAATGATCGCTATTTGCGTGGCGATTCTGTGCAGCCAACGATAAGTTCTCGGGTCTAGGCTATCGGGGTTAAAACTACAAACCGGGCACTCAAACTTTTCCATGCCTGGGCGCAGGAAAGGTCTATTGCAGACCAAGCAGTTGCCGTACGTGGTAATGCTGGACAAAACCGTCTTGAACTCCGCTACAGTTGGGCTTTCCGGGATCATTTCCAATTGATGGATGTTTTCTTGCCGGGTAACAGCTTGAGGTTGGTGAGCGCCTGGCCAACGATTGCGTACTTATCTTCGTACAGATCGCCCTCACTGAATCCCTGCCGATAAAGCTCAAGCACCTTGTCGAGCCAGCGCTTTTCTGGCTTTAGTTCGGGATCGTTTCCTTTAAGCCACTCTTTGAGGTTCGAATAAATTGAGTACCAGCCATCCTCCGGTTTATACAGTTCCGCTCCGTCTTCCCGATAATACTTGTTGGGGTTTTTGACCAGACCACGCTTTTCGAGCCTGCCGGTCAACCAGTCCTGAACCTGCTCCAGGGTTCGTTCTGCAAATTTGAGCTTGTAGCCAGATTCTTTGGCAAGCTCTTGCCGGAGAGCATCGATACCGATACGGCCGCTCGTCGAGTACGTCTTGAACAAACCAGCCAATCCATTTTTACCGCCGTCAGGCGAACATAGGAGTGCCCAGCAATTCTGGATATGACCGTTGTCTTCTGTAACCCCTTGCTTTGACCAGAACCAACCGGCAACGATTACCAGGACATAGTCTGCCGCGTCCCAGTTCAGGGTTGGGTCAACTTTGATTAACCCTTCTTCGAAGTTATCCAGTGAAAGCTTTGGGGCGCTATCGAAGACGAGCCGGTGATATACTCCTACATGATACCGAACCAAAGCTGCTTTTTGGGTTGGGGTAAGTTCTGTATCCTCTACGTCTATCTCTTCAAGCTCACCGGGAAAGGTCTCCCATCCGGATACTTCTGGTTCCTCCTGCATTGAGGGGCGCGGAGCGCCCCGCAGCGCCGAAGGCGCAAGCTCCGAAGGAGCGATCACACCACACACATTCGACGGTATTGTGGTGTTGTTCTGTTGTGCTTCAGAAGACATTAAGACAGTTACCCCCTTCAAGGGTGTCTCTATACCCCCTTCAAGAGCTTCTCTATACCCCGTTGAAGAGCATCTCTTTACCCCCTTCAAGGGGGTATTGACTTTCGGTGTCTGTGCCCCGTTCAAGGGGGTATTGACCGGATCGTCGCTTAAGCTGGCGCGCTTCTTTTTTTCAGGTGGTTTACTTGCTTTTTTCAGCGCGTCTACAATCGCGGGTATGATTGGCCAGACGTAAATGTTCCAGTCTTTCGGCTTGCCCTCGCTGTTATGCACCGGCTCTCTCCGGCGTCCGATGAGTCCTGCCTTGAGCAGTCGGCCCAGGCACTTGCTGATAACGTCTGGCTCGCAATCGAAATCGTGCGCCAGTTGCCCTCGGTTAATTCGATACGACGGGCCGTCCCACCAGGGCTGGTGCTTTTCCAAGACCCTGACCTGACCAATGATGTGCGCCAACACCATGGCGCACACGGCATCGGCGTAGGTCCGTCGAGTCTGCCGAATCTTGATGGCTTTTCCCTTCGATTTGGACACACGGCGGGGTACTGCCCCAAGCAGATAGTGCGGCAAAATATCACCTCTAAGTTCCGCGTGATGGATTCGCCAAAGCTCTATGGCCCTTTGCGTCTCCGGATCGAGCGTGCGCGCCGGTTTGCCGTCGCCGTTATTGGTGCTCATAGGAGAAAAAAGATGCCCGGACGTTGGCAGCGGGGCGCGTAGACAGGAGCAACTTTGCGTCGCTCTAAGTCAACCCCGATAACGTCCGGGCAATCAGAATCTATAATGACGTTCACTATCTACGCTCATATTTTCGAATCGTTTTGGCTGCCAACCTCACGATCCGACTGTTAGAACGGAAACCATCCGCTCGGTGTTAACTACGGAGGCTAATTTTGGTTTCCGGTGATAACGCATGGCGTTCGCTCGCGACTTGCGACCCATGCTGTCTACATCCGCCCAGAGGGCTGCCAGTTCGAGGACGACGGGATCGTTATCTGCCAGCGGCTGGCAAAGTAGCTGGCAAGCCTCGACGTGAACTTTTACTGCCAGGCTGAGTTTATACTTGGATGGTTTCCTCATGTGTTGGTGGTTCTGTTTTCGTTTAGGATTTCCAGGGCCTTGCGCTCGCTGCGTAATCGATATTCAAAGACTCGACGTGATCCGGATGCTTCCTTTCGCGAGCGCCGATGTCGCCCAGTTTGTTCGATCACGCCGTACTTCAGCAGCACGCGAAAGGCGGACCCAACACAGTTTAGGCTCCATGGATCGACGCCGGTCAAATTAACGTGGTGGGGATAGAAGCTTTGCCAGTGAAGCGCCGCCTCGATAATCCGCTGTCTGATTAACCGGCTGGCTTTGGGTCTTGCTCGCTCCTGGCGCTGGGCTATGACGTCGAGGTGCTGCTGTGCGCTCATAGTTCATCCTCCTGGTAGCCGTGGCTGCGATTAAATTCGATCTTCGCCTTGAGGCGTCGCACTCGGCGCTTTTCGCGTATCAGTTCCCAGCGCTCCGAGACACGCTTCAGCCATTTTAGCGCTTTAGTCAGTTCTCGGCTTGGAGGTTTTCGATTGGGATCGGCCGCAAGTTTTTCAGCAAGTTCACGCGCATTTCTAATCATGCACCTAACTAAAAGGGTCAATCGCTTTGCGCTTCAAAGCCGTCCAAACGCACCGAATACAGTTGAGAGACCACCCGTTTATCACCAACAAGGCTCCGTACCAGTACGGAATCACTGGTCACTGTAGACGGAAGCTTCTGAAGAGGCTTTTTTCAGCCGAGGCAGTTCTTTAGCAGCGTACTGAGGTTTAGATGTTCACTGCACCCCGGCCCGCCGTGTGGCGAAGCCGGGTATTTTACTCCCTCGTACTTATTTGCTAACCTTCCGCTCCGCCTCACCCACTAACTCCTTCAACGAGATGCCGAGCGCCCGGGCAATGGCAAACACCTTCTCCACAGTTGGCGACGCTTTGCCTGATTCAATCATCCCTGGGTACGTCTGACTGAGACCTGCCCTTTCAGCCAGGCCAGCCAGCGATAATCCTGCCTTTTCCCTTCGCCGCTTAATCTCGGCGGCCAGGGCAGAGGAAATATCGATATCGTCGTGGCGAGCTTTGGCCATTCGTCCCTAAATACCTGTCCAGAACGCTCCCCACGCATAGAAATATATTTCTTGCTACTAACGATGCGCTGATGTATACATCGTCACAGTCTAAAATCTCATTATGCCGAGCAAAAACACATGGGTTGATTACGGCAACCTGGGCGCAAATCTACTTCAGACCGCTCAACTGAGCGGGGTTCGCCGGAGCCTCGACCATCAAACTCAAATGGCTGCAACCGAGTTAGCCATCGAGCAGAACCAGGACCGGCTTCGAGAATCCATTTTCCAGGTCGACACCTTATTAAGGAAGCTCCAGGGAGCGCGTGCGCGCAACCAAAACACTATCGGCGTATACGCCCTGGCCCGTGAGAGCCTGCTGAACATCAAGCGCAATCCGATTTCGGAGCATTTGCGCTCGTTCGAGGATAAGACGCGACTGCGCGACGTCGAGGAAGGTTTCGAGACGCTACTCGATGATTGTGCATCTCTATCGGCGGACGACCAGGAACAGGCTGAACTTTGCGCAAAGTACCGAAGCGAGGAAAGCGACTTGGATTTAGCGATCTCCGTAAAACAAACCCGTCAGCAACTCGACGAGGCCAGAGCCAAATTGAGCGAGGTAGAATCGAGCATTGCGCCGAGCAACTGGGCGAAGAATATCGCGATCCTTGGATTCTATACGCTGATTGCAGGACTCGCTTTGATTACCTTCGTTATCAGCGACGACGTACGGCATCCGTTCCTGAAAGTAGCGAGTTGTTGGGTAACAGGGATCGGCGCTTTCGCGGCTCTGGCAGGGCTATGCTTTGCTGCCATATTCCAACTGGACCAGGCCAACGGCAGCGAATCGGACAAAGAAGTGTGGTCCAGAAAGGTAATGATTTTCGAAACAGCGCTTACGGCAAAGGTTAGGGGAGACCTGAGCCAGTGGGAGAGCAAATCGCTCGCTGAACTTCAGCAGGAGCGCCAGGAGCGAACCGCATTGATCTATAAAATCCTTACCACAAAACGTCTACAAAACGTAACGCAGTAAACGTTAAATTTTACTTGTAAGTTTTTCCGAAAGTGCTGGAATCACGTTCGGAGTGTTACCTTGCTGTGCGGAGGGCCAACACGGGGAATCAATGAATCTGTTCGATCATCAACTGCTATGAAAAACATCACGCTCGTACTCGCTCTGTCCACGTTCTGCTTTTGCGCTGCTCCAGCACAGGATTTGCCGAATGACCTGACGCCGATCTCCCAGGCGGACGCGCCGCCCTTTGCAACCTACTGGAGTATCGCCTATTGGCCGGACTATCCGCCACTGCCGTGGAACGCTTGGGACTCATCCGCCACTCTGTACTATTCGCCAACATATGGAACGAGCTACATCTGGGTGGATGACCGGGCGACCGTAGCTGGTCGGATGCTCACAGAGTCGAGTGACCCTCCTCCAGTCCCCGGGGATGGCGATCCGGGTGGTGGGGACCCAGGCCCGCCGCCTGAGCCGCAAATTGATTACGGAACCAACCTTTTTATACAGATATTCGGTCTGACCAATCAACTTGCCGATGCAGGCACTCAGCAGGTTGCTAATCTCTTTCTCAGAAACACGAAAGCAGGCGCGGTGTACGAAATCATCAGTTCGGTTAACCCCAGCGTTCCCATGTCCAACTGGGTCTCTGAAGGTCTTTGGCTGGCTCCAGGCACAAACACTCCAACTCCGGTTCCGATTTGGACTCGAACCAATGAGCTTTGTTTCCGTGGCAAGGTTTGGGACGGCACCTTCTCTCATGGCGTCGCAACTAACGGGCAAATTTACCTTTTGTGCCAGGATACAAACACCGTTCATGGCGTCATCAATGGCGTGACCAACCCGATCACACCGATTTATTCGAATTGGGCAGTGCTTCAACCGCCAGTGTGGACTGCAAATTTCGGATTTTCGGGCGACGATCTGGGGCCGACCAATTACTTCTCGCTTTTTGCGCAACAAAACCTTCATGCCGTACTGGGCTTCTCACGCAGTATCAGCAATATTGCTTTGGCGTTTAATCCCCTGACGAACATAGACGTGCATAGCTGGCCCAATCTCACGTATCTGGAAATGTGGCACGCAACAAACCTTGTGGCGGTGAGCGTAACCAACTGCCCGAAGCTCTACCGTGTGTGCTTTGAATCGATTGACGGCACTGGCCTTACGAACGGTATCAAGGATGTGCTCGACTTTACGGGCTGCACGAACCTTGCCGATTTGCGGGCTGCCAACAATAACATCACCAACATCATCTTAGGTCCAAATGGCGGCTCAAATATTTGGCATTTTTGTACTCGGGACGCACGAAATACGCACCCTAATCCTCTAATTCAGGGCATTCCTTTCAAATCTCTGCCTTCGCTTAGGCAGCTTTGGGTGTTCAGAGACGACTCGTTTGTAGACAACATCTTCTTGACCGTTACCAACTGTCCCAAACTAGAAAGCGTTCAGGCGTACGCCAATTTCTTTCAAAGCGCCCATTTCGACGGCCAAACCAACCTCCAGGAACTTTTACTTTATAGTATGCCGTCCATGACCAATCTGGTCGTTTCCGGATGCTCAAATCTCATCGCTCTTAATGTTCAGGGCGACACGTTGTCCAGAAGCGTCATTGAATCAATCCTTTTGACCCTCGATCAAATGGGTACTCACAATGGCAGTGCATTTCTAGACGGAACCGGGAATGCCGCCCCGTCGAACGTCGGCCTTACGATAAGGGATTCCCTCCTGGGAAAAGGCTGGACTGTGCAGGTCAACCCGCAGAGTCCGCTTATCTCGGGTCTTTCCGTAAACGCCACGACTAATTCGGCCGTCATAACATGGACGACCGATGCTGCATCTGATTCAGTTGTTTACTACGGCACCACCGCCAGCTATGGCTCGTCGACCACGGGAAATTCAGGCACAACGAGTCATTCGGTCACGCTGAGCGGCCTGACAGCAAATGTGACTTATCATTTCTATGTTACCTCCACTGCTGGTGCCAACACCGGCTACAGCGGCGATAATCAATTTCTAACTGCGATACCTGGGGCCATTCGATTTGTCAGCACGTCAACGTCGGTCAATATGCATGTCGCGGTAAGCGGCGGCGCAACCGTGACGTGGATTTGGGGCGACAACACGACCAATAGCAGCAGCCTGCACACCTTCAGCACCAGCGGGCCGTATACGAACTACCTCACAGTGGTACCGACTAACGCCATTACGGAGTTTGGCATAGCGTGCAGTAGCGCCACTACCTTGAGCAGCGTCGCGGGAATAACGAATTACCCCAGTCTTCAAGATTTGTTTTTCTACCAGTCTGGGCTGTCGGAAATCAGCCTCGCTGGAGGTACGAATCTGGTTCATATCGCATTGGCGGCATGCAGCCCAACTTCGGCTACGGAGGACCAGTGGTTCCTCGATCTCGCGGCAGCACAGCCAAGTTTAGCGCCCGGAACCGCAGCTTACTGCGATAGTTTTCAGAATTACTTTTTCTACCCATCGAGTCCGGGGCCGACAAGCGCGAGCGCAGGCGCAAGAAGCTACTTGTCCGGCTTGGGCTGGCATCTATTGGCGGTTCCGTAGCATTCCGTGGATTACCCGACGACAGCGACCGTACATCCTCGGCCTGATTCGCATTGGCGTTCGGGCCGAGGAGATTTACTATTTGTGGACATTATGAAGGTCGTTCGATCCCTGCTGGCAATAGCCGTGCTCTGCATGACGTTCAACGCACGGGCTAACTGGTTATTTAAATGGCACTATATCTATCCCCAGTTTCAAAAGTTCCAAGGCAGTTTTGAGGTAACCGACGCAGAGATGCAACCGGGTGCCACGTTTGACAGCGATCTGTTTCTAAATTCGATCTCCATTACCAGTCCCGAAGGCATTACATATCGAGGTGATGACCCAAGCTGGTCCGACGCCTACGGTTCACTGGCCCCGACTCCGCAAATTTTTATGAATCTGCATGATTCGTCGCACAGCATCAGTTTGGATGTATTTGGAAGCGGTCCAACTTTTGAGGGGAACCTTTACGAGTTTTTTCCTGGTGGAACAACCGTCACTGAGCACGGCTGGTGGACCTATCAGCAGATTCCAGAACCGTCTACGACAGCACTTTTTGTCGCTGGTGGAATGATTTTCCTGCTAAGCAAGAGTTCCACGGGACTACTCCAGAAACCGGGCCAGGACGAAGATCGCAAGCCCTGCCAGAAATAGGGCGATTCCGAAGATACCCAAGCCCATCAAGGCCAGCGGGAGCGAAACGACGAGCAGCACAGCGCCGATGACCTTTGCGTTCCAGACGCGTTTACGGGAAGGGCTTATTTCCTCCTCTCCAAACTTAAGGCGCTCAGAAGCGGGCAGCTTGAATTTGGCTTTCACAGCGAAGATATAAGCAAATCAGCAGGTATTTGTATACAAGAATCCCTCAAGAAAGTGTTGACATCTATCACTTTGCGGGCAATCTGTTCTATGTGCACAGAAACAGCAATGACGCTGTGATGTATACAACATAGAACAGACCATGAAACCAGAAAAGACAGCTTATAGTTACATCCGATTCTCAACACCCGATCAAGCCCTTGGCGGTAGCGAGGACCGCCAACTGGAGGAAGCCAAAGCTTACTGTAAACAGCAGGGTTTGCGCCTCTCCGAAAAGACCTTTGCCGACAGAGGCATCTCCGCCTTCCACGGCAAGCATCGCAAGAAAGGGAACACTAAAAACCCGGATGGACTAAAAGCCCTGCTGGAACTGGTCAAGCCGGGTGAGGTTATTTTGATTGAAGATATTGACCGTTGGAGTCGCGAGAATGCTTTCGAGAGCGTCAATGAGATTCGTACCGTCGTTAAACGCGGTGTGGAAATTCATTTTACCAAGCAGCGAGTGGTAGTGAACACGGAGACGTTGGAAATGGACCATGTCGAATGGCTGCTCTTCTCTGGTGGAAAACGCGCCAACGGTGAGAGCAAGCGCAAGTGCGAGCTAATCCAGGCTGACTGGGACAAAAAACGCGCACTTGCCCGCAGCGGAAAGCCGGTCAGAATCAATCGGTTGCCTTGCTGGCTCAAGTGGGACGTGGAAGCCAGCAAGCCCGTTGTAATCGAAGCCAAAGCCCAGATTGTGCGCCACGTCTTCGAGTTGGCGCGGGCGGGCAATCGTACCCTGGAAATAGTCCGCAAGTTGCGACAGGAAAAGGTGCCGTCAGTGTCCAGCCAAAAGGGTGCGGAGTGGAACACGGTATTGGTCCGCAGGCTGCTCACCAACAAAGCGACATTGGGCTTTTACGTTCAGAGCGATCCGCCCGTCGCGAATGTCTGGCCAGCGATTGTAGACGAAGACCTTTACCATGGCGTGCAGGGCAGGCAGAACATCCACCCGCCCGATAAACGCCCGGGTGGAAAGAGAGAAAGCGAAACCAACTTGTTCACGGGCATTGCGCGTTGCGGCTGCTGCAACCGTTACAATCTTAACGCGCACATTGGCGGGAAGAGCGGCACACCCAAGTTGATTTGCCAAGCCGGTCATAGAGGTTCGACCGATTGCAGACATTTCAGCGTGCCGATTGCGCTGGTTGAGAATTCCTGTCTAAGCTTCCTGGCATCGGCCGATTTGATTCGTCCGCTGCTGGTTGCTGGCCAGCCAAAGCCGTCGAAGGTTTTGGAGTTGCAAGGTAGGTTGGCTGACGCTGAGAAACAGGTTACCAAGCTTACCAGCTTGATTATGGGCGATAGTGAACCATCACCCACGCTGTACGCGCGGTTGAAGTTGGAGGAAGCCAAAACAAAAACATTGCGATTACAGATTGACGAAGAGCAGGCACGGGAGCGCGCCGAACGCCCAGCGAGCATCGCCTATGGCGAATTTGTCAGTAACCTGCCCGCGCTCAAAGCGAACGTTGCCCGACGTCCAGATTTGCGAAAGGCAATTGCACAGGTTGTAGAGAAGCTGGTCCTCGACCCACGCCCGGTAACCAAGCCGGACAAAAACAAACCACACCTGATCAAATCGTGGGCGTACCAGTTATATCTGCGCGGCGCGAGTGGCGTGCCAATCAACTTCACTATTTGCAAAAACGGTGACTGGGCCAGCGATTTGATCGCCAAACTCGACTACGTCGAGACGCAAAAGGAAATGGCAGCCGCGTAGGTAAAGGCAGCCGTGCAGGTCCGGCGATCCGGGCAACCTGTGCGGCGAGCCGACTTTTCCGGAAAGTCGCATTTAAGCCCGCTGTGATTAAATGCAGCGGGCTTTTTGACTGTATACATCAGGGATCGAACATATCGCCCAACCGCGTCGAAACATATCGATCAACATCCAACCACCTGTTTTTTCAAAATGCAGTTCTTACCTGTGTAGATATAGAAAGTTTATGAGTACACAAACTATTGAAGTCGAAGACAGGCAGGCAGCCACGCTGCCAAAGCTAACGTACACCATGCTCGAAGTATCGAAGATGCTGGGCATCAGCTACGCAACCACGCAGAAGCTGGTGCAAGCCGGGCACCTGCACCCGATAGCGCCGTTTCGGATGCGTTTATTCACCCGGGCGGAAGTCGACAGGTTCCTCGCTCGCTCCAGCCGATGCGGCAGCCCTAACAGCCGATGCCGCCCGAACGTCGCACGCGACCGCTAAACCCATTAACCAAAAACAAAATCGCCGCCCGCCCAGCAACGGGCAAAGCGGCGATGAAACCAGATATGTCAAAAGAACCAGATTCGGAGAAAAATGCAAGCCCGCTCGTGTCGCTCGTTGTAGGCGCAAAGGGCGAGCCAGCCAAGGAATTGCAACTCGCGCCAGCACAGATAATTGAACTGATTCGCAATGGCGAATGGCGTGAAAAGGTAGAGGAGATACGCAAAGTATACACTGACACGTTCACACAAACAGGGAGTGTAGACGCTGCCAAAAAAGCGGTACGCCCGCT
>Ga0179589_10000005_pt1 | contig 38599 bp, 15 predicted proteins | sample CZOMad2_1_08_16f_FD_182923 | JGI IMG/M metagenome (GOLD analysis project Ga0179589, IMG submission 182923) | Vadose zone soil fungal communities from Angelo Coast Range Reserve, California, USA - CZOMad2_1_08_16fungal | ecosystem: Environmental > Terrestrial > Soil > Vadose zone | place: USA... | reverse complement strand
TTTTCTTTATTTTTTTTATAAAAAAAAAAAAAAAAAAAAAAAAAAAACAAAAAAAAAAGAATAACCGGATCAAAAAAAGTGAGGGAATTAAGTAAAAATCTAGTATAAAATATTATAAACAGCAGTTAAACATTTTGTTAATGACTCAACGATTTTACGGTAGACTAGGGGTTAGTAATTTAATATATAATTAAGCCACTAGATGATAAAATCTGTAATGATAAATATAATATAATAGAATCTTATATTGTATTTTCTTTTTTTTTTAATTCTGCCCTTAAAGGGGAGTTTTTTTTTTTAAATAACAAAAAAGATAAAAAAAAGATCCCCCCCTCTCCGCGTGAGCCGTCTTACACTAAGGTGCTGGAGGAGGGGGGAGTCATATAATGGAGGTGGTTTTTCAGTTTCAAATGCTACGCTTAACAGATTCTTTTCTCTACATTTTGTTCTACCTTTCTTATTAGCTGCCTTGGCATTAGCTCATTTGATTGCATTACATATGGATGGAAGTAGTAATCCCAATGGAATAGGATCAAATGGTGACCTATACCCTATGCATCCTTATTTTACATTTAAAGATTTAGTAACAATATTTTTCTTTTTACTTGTTTTATCTATAGTTGTATTTTATTACCCTAATGCATTAGGTCATTCAGATAACTATATTCCAGCTAATCCAATGAGTACACCAGCATCAATTGTTCCTGAATGGTATTTCTTACTTAAGTTCTTAAGTGCCATTTTAAAAATATGCTCTAAGCTGAAACTTTAATTTAAATTTTTGTAACTACTTAATTCTAAGTTATAATGTCTACATTCCTTAATTATCAGCTACACTATCAAATAGTGTTCAGAGACTATAACATATAACATAAAACCTTATACGTAAAGAGATAGTCCAAAAAATAAATTTATTATTTTATGCTTTTTTAATGCCTTTTTAATGCTTTTTTAATGCTTTATTAATGCTTTTTTAATGCTTTTTTAATGCTTTTTTAATACTTTTGATGCTTTTTTTACTGCTTTAACAGTTAACAGTTAACAGAAAGATGTGAAGTGATGAACATATAAAAATTTGTTAAATTTGTTAAATTTGTTAAATTTGTTAAATGTGTTAAATTTGTAAAAATAAAAAAAAAGTCTACTATTACAGGTTATGCTTAAATTTGCTTAAGTTGCTAAATTTGCTAATTTAGTCGGCCGCCATTCGGCCCTCCTTCGCTTATCTGTTTTTTTTATAAATAAATAAACAAATAAAAAAACAAAAAAAAAACAAAGTATAGGGTGCCGGACGGCACCCTACCCCTTTAAGGCAAATCTTTAATGTCAACTCCCTATCCTTTTTTTTAGTTAACAAAAAGAGAAGGAGCAAAAAAAAAGAATAAAAAAAGCTTCCGCATAGCCGCATAGAAGATGCTCGCTTGCCCGATTGCGCCACAAATACATCGAATAATAAAATTACTTTTGAGACTTATTACCATACTATGCTATTTTAAGATCTATTCCTAACAAATTGAATATACCAACGGTTTGTATAAATTCTACTTTATGCTTGAAAAACTTAAAAACTTAAAAACTTAAAATTTTAATTACTGTTAGGGCTCCCCCTCCCCCGCCTAACTCAATATACCCTGAAATTTCAATTGGGGTTTAGTATGGAGGGGTTCCCGCTGCCCTCAAGGGGGAGCGCTCCCGCCCTCTTTTTTTTTTATTTTTTTATTAAAAAAAAAAAGACAAAGGAGAGATTTATTATTTATTATTAATTATTAATTATTTATAATTTATGGCCGCCGGTGTCCAGCTGCATAATAAGGAGCCTAGGGATTCTTTGATTCTTTATGCCGGACGTCGGAGCTTTTTTATTATAATTAAACAGTTTAAACAGTTAAAAAATTAAAATTTAAAAAAGTCAACCAGCAAATAAATATTAATATTTCATCGATTCTATGTAGATAATAAGGATACAACAAACTATCCTTTAAAGATAAAATCATAAAAAAAAAAGAAAATTTATGCGAAAGCGCGCAAGCGCGAAAACGCGGCCGGCCCAATCTAATAAAATTAGAATCTAATAAAATTAGAATCTAATAAAATTTTGTAGGAGAGAAGGGCGCCCTAAGCGCGCGCTGTTTCCTTTAAGCTTTAAAGATGGCGCCCGCAACCATCTTTATGTAAACTTTTAGTTTTATAGCCAGTCGAATCCTTCCTCCTTCCTGAAAATGTATTCTGTTCCCCCTTAAAGCGCTCCCTTTTAAGGGGCTTTAAGGGCAGCTTAAGATAATAATCACTAAAATCAGCAAATTGAATCAATTAAATGTTGAGATCCGCACAAGCGGGGTTATAAGATAAGCGGAAGCGTGGTTATGAATCTCACTCTTTGTTACTTAAAATTAAAAAGTTACAACTTGATTAATATTTCTTTTTTTCTTTGAATTGGAGTAATCGCGATGTTTGGTAGTTTACTTATCTTGCTAATTTTACCAATTGTAGATTTATCTAGAGTTAGAGGTTGTCAATTCAGACCTCTAATGAAATTTGCTTTCTGATTTTTTATTGTTAACTTCTTCATTTTAATGTGAATTGGACAAGAACATGCCGAATCACCTTACTTAGAAATAGGTCAAATATCAACAGCTTTTTATTTTGTATGGTTCCTATTCTTCGTACCTGTTATAGGATTAACAGAAAATTCATTACTGGATACAGCAACAGAATAAAAATTTAATTAATATAAACATAAATAGTTGCGGGCGCCGCCTGCCCTCCTGCTCTTTTTGTTAACTAAAAAAATTGGCTTACCTAAAAAAGTGGAATAAGCCCCGTCTGTTTTTATATTAAAATAAATATAACAAAAACAACTAAGCCGTCGGAAATTTCCCTTCTTTTTTTTTTGTTTTAATAAAATAATAAAAAAAAAATAACAGATAAAAGGAAGCGCTCTCACTGCTCGCTTTTTTTTTTTATTAAAAAAAAAAATTAACAAAACCTTCTGCAAAAACCGGGGTTGCGTATGCATAAGGGGTTCCCACTAGACAAATAGCACATTCCTAGCCCCTTACGTTTGCCGAAATCATAAGGCATAAGGCTTGTTTCTCTTCGCCCTTCCGTGAGGGCGGGTTTTGCGGCCCTTGCGTTAAGAAAGTCTTAATCATAATCACCAAATCCGGCCTATACTTTTTTTTTATTTATTTATTTATTTATTTATTTATTTATTTATTTATTTATTTATTTATTTATTTATTTATTAAAAACAAAAAGATCAGGCGACGCCGCCTGTATTGTTTGTTTATTAAGTAGGGCTTAATCTCTAATCCGTACGTCTCCCTTTATAAACTTCAACCACTTTACTGTCCGCGCTTGCGGCGCCTTCCAAAAATTTTAAATTTTAGTTTTTAGTTTTTGAGTAGAGAAAGGGAGCTTTTTTTTAATTTAATTATAATACCTATTAACCCCTATAATAGTTTTTTAAAATAGTAATAGAGTATAGCTGATAGATGATAGATGATAGAGTCTAGAGGATAGATGATGAATCAATATACCAATAAGAAGGTCTTAATTATTAATTATAATCCCAAAATCCGTCCCCCCTAAAGCCTAAAGATCGCCTACAGGGCCAAAGTGGCCGATCTTTTTAATCTTTTTTTTTATTAAAACAAAAATATAAGAATAAAAGAAGAAATTCTTTGGGTTTGCTCCTTTATTACTTAATAAAAAAATTCCTACGTCTCTTTTTCATTATCTTTAATTCTTAATTAAATCGAATTAGCCTCGATTGCTTAGTGGTCAAAGCGCTAATCTGAAGATTTAGAGATGGGAGTTCAATTCTCTCTCGAGGCAACTTTAAATAATTTATTAGATTTAAGTTAAATTATTTATTAGATTTAAGTTAATAACATCTGAAATTATTTTCTGCCGGGCGGCTGCACTTCTTTTTTTTTAATTTTAATTTAGGCGTTGCCAAAAAAAATAAGAAGGAGCGCGCCGCTCATTCCCTTCAAAGGGTCCGTTTCGGTTATGCTCTCCTTAAGCCTTCAGCCTTAAGCCTTTTTTTTTAAATAATAAAATAAAAAAAAAGGAAATTGTAGTCAGCATTTACTTGCTAGCTTTGTTAAAGTTAAAAAAATCCGGAACAATTGTCTTATAAAAAGGAATCTATGATCACCACCATTAAAAAAAAAAATAAAAAAAAATAAAAAAAAAAAAAAAAAAATAAAAAAAAATAAAAAAAATAAAAAAAATAAAAAAAATAAGTACTTTCATTAAATTTAAATTTAAGTCGAAATAGTTTAATTTGGTAAAATCAACTCCTTGTAAGATTTAGATAGAGGATCGTACCCTCTTTTCGGCAAATATAATATCTTACTCCCCCTCCATACTAAACCCCAATTTATTTAAAGGAGGGCAGCGTTAGTAAGGCGGGAGAGGGGGGAGCAAGGAGAGCTATTACCTTTAAAATATACAGGCCCGCATGCGCCCCCTATGTGCCACTTATTCGACTGGTTGCTAAGAGGTTATTAATTTTTTTTTTAATATAAAAGTAGAAATTAAATAAATAGATTTACTTTTCAAAAAAAGTGTCGTACGCTCCGTATGCACGGCTTAATTAATAATTCTATGTCTTTTTTAAAGTTTTTAAGGTGATAAAAGATAAAAGATCCAGCTGTTATTGTTTTTTTATAAGGCGGTGAAAAAGTTAAAAAGATCCGTTTTTTGTAGGGGGAGGCTCTAGGTTTTTTATTAATTTAAGTGCGTAATACGGAAGATTGTAGCATAATTGGTTAATGCATTCTGCTCATAATAGAAAAGTTTTGGGTTCGATTCCCAACGATCTTAATTATTTAAATAATTATTTAAATTATTTATTATTTATTATTAATTCTTAATTCTTAATTTTTAATTTTTAATTTTTAATTTTTAATTCTTAATTCTTAATTTTTATTTTTTTTATTTAATAAAAGTAACAAAAATAATAGCTGTATCAATAATATTAGGAATATAGAAATATAAGCTAGATTAGCAATATCAGGGCATTTGGTCGAGTCTGGTTTAAGGCGACTATCTTGAAAATAGTAACTCCAAAAGAGTCGTAAGTTCAAATCTTACAGTGCCCTTATTTTATAAAATATAATAAAATATTAATATTAATATAAATATTTGTGTAATTATCTTGTAAATAATTAGTTTTTTTCCTTAAAGTAGTTCCTTAAAATAGGCAAGCGCTTTTCCTTCTTATTTTTTTTTAAATTAAACAATTAAACAAAAAGCTGCGCCTCTTTAAGTTTAAGAGGCGGAATAAAAAAAAAGAATAAAAAAACAATTAATACATTAAAAAAACAAATTAATACATTTAAAAACCTAATTAATACATTAAAAAACCAAATTAATACATTAAAAAAACTAATTAATACATTAAAAAAATAGGTGTGAGCCGCTGAGCCGCTGAGACGCTGAGCCTCTGAGAGCCCTTAAAAGAGGGGTGCTTAAATTTCTCCTCCTTTAACGGAGTTAAGGTTTCAGTAATTGCGCCTTATCTTTTTTTTTTAATTTGCTTAATTTTTTATTTATTATTAAAAAAAAAAGTATAGGCTGCGCTGCTCTTAAAGTTTTTTTTTTAAGTTTAAAGTTTAAAGTTTAAAGTTTAAAGTTTAAAGTTTAAAGAAAACAAAAGTGGAGCGGGGGAGCGCGGGATCGCGGTAGCTTACTACTTGAATCTTTAAGGACGGCGCGCTCGCGCGCTCCTTAACAAATTTGAGCGGCTATAGTTTTTTTTTATTTATTTATTTATTTATTTATTTATTTATTTATTTATTTATTTATTTATTTATTTATTTATTTAAAAAAAAAGATAAGGCAAAATATCTTCTAATTATAATTAAATATAATATGAGTTGTAGTTTAAAGGAAAAACGTCATTTTTTGGGAATAATAATATCAGTTCGATTCTGGTCAACTCAGAACTCATTTTCGTCTTAGTCTTATATGAGTAAATTTGAGAGTAAATTTGAGAGTAAATTTGAGAGTAAATTTGAGAGTAAATTTGAGAGTAAATTTGAGAGTAAATTTGAGTAAATTTTAAATTTATTGTTATTTTAACTTTTTTGTCTTTTTTGTTTGCCGCATGAGTCCGTATGAGTCCGTATGGGTCAGAATTGGTCCCCTTTAAGTATGGGTCCGTATTGGTCCCCTTTAAGTATGGGTCCGTATTGGTCCGTATTTTAAATTTAAAGATTAAAGAAAACTTCAGAAACTTATAAACTCATAAACTAATAAATTCAGCCGTTGGCGCAGAAAAAAAAATAACATAAGGAAGCATGACCGTCAGTGGTATTTAGTGGGATTTCGTTAAGTGTAATACTTATTAAATCATTAATATAAGGAAACAGAACTCGAGTGGTTGAGTGGATTACTTTTAATAATTTGGTCTCAGTTCGAACCTGAGTGTTTCCTCTTTACTTTTTAACTCTTTTTTTTTATTTTTTTGTTTTTTGTTTTTTGTTTTTTGTGTTTTTATTCTCTCCTTAAAGCTGCTCTTAAAGGGAATTCCGACGTGGGCTACGGAATTTAATTTTCATTTTCTGCCGACGGCGACGGCGGGCCGTCGGCGGCTATACTTTGTTTTTTTTTTTTTTTTAAAATTTACTTATTTATTTATTTATTTATTAAACAAAAAGATCAGGCGAAGAAGGCGAAGAAGGCGAAGCAGGCGAAGCAGGCTAAGAAGGCAAAGGAGGCTAAGAAGTCGAAGAAGGGATTACTTATTTATTTATTTATTTATTAAAACAAAAAGATAAGGCTCACTAATTTAGTTCAAATTTTAACTAAAATAAAGTTATAAAAGTAGTAGCTGAATGAGGTTTAATTATTATCTTAGAATACTAAAAAAAACTATAAGTTTTAATTCAAATTATGTACTAATTTGGGCCGGCGCCTAAAATATAAATTAGTCTTTATCATTATATCAGCTAAAATATTTAACGTTTATATAAGAAAAGTATTCCTTATAAGAAAAAGATAAGAAAAAGATAACTAAAAGTTCACTAGTTTAATAGGTAATCGACTTACGGGAGTAAACAAATTCTACTAGTGTATTTTGCTAATCTAATTCTACTAAACATTATATTGTCTAGAAACAAAACGTATGTATATTGTAAATATAATGGAATGTTAAATATTAGTCGAATGAAGTCCTAAATCTAGCAGTGTTGTATTACCATATTATTTTACCTCAATTATACGTCAGTGTATGGTAAAGAATTCAATTATAAATATATTTAATTACTTTTTTCTTAATCAAAGTTAATCAAAGTTAATCAAAGTTAATCAAAGTTAATCAAAGTTAATCAAAGTTAATCAAAGTTAATCAAAGTTAATTATCATCACAATAACTTTCCTAGTTATTATTAATTATATTTAAAATATATTTTATTTATATTTATATTTATATTTATATTTATATTTATATTTATATTTATATTTATATTTATATTTATATTTATATAACTATTTATAAAATCAAGTTCAGATATCTAATAAATACTTACTTCATTTGGCTATGCGAAAATTAGCTTTTTTTGTTTTTATATTTTATATTTTTATTTATAAAAGTCTAATCTAATCTATATTTATTTATAGCCTTTCCTCTTAAAATAAAAAAATATATATTTTACTATATACTATAAATCTTAATTATTAATTTAACAGATATAAATTCCTTAATCTCATAACATTTAAATCTCAAATATTTTAATTAATTAGACTTAATAATGATAATAATGATAAAAAATATCAGTTTATAAATGAAATTTAACCCAATGAATAAATTAGTTACGTCGAATTTCTCAGCATCAGCCGCCTCTTTATCTTTAAGAAGCGCCGCCGGCAGATTACACAAACAAAATATACTTTTAGATTTTAATTATAAACCAGTATCAAATTTAGTTATTAATGATAATAAACATCTAACAAATCAATTTATTGGAAAATATTTAAATTTCTTAGATATTAATAAGGGTACACCAGTTAATTCCAAAAATGATCTAATACAATTATTAGATAAAAAACCGAGATCCCCTACTCTTGGAGTAGAACTATTAGTTTCAAATCTTAAGAATTATAATAATCATTTATCTTATAAATTAAATGTGCAAAAAATACATCCAAAAATTTTTATTAAAGGTCAAACGTTATCAAATAAAAATAAAGTTAATTCTATAAATTTAATTCCAGACGTTAATTCTATAAATTTACTTCCAGGAGGCCCTGTAAAAAAAATAAAAAAAAGCCCAAATAGTCAAATTTTAGGTTTTAATTCAAGCCAAAATAATGAGCCATCTACTTTAAATACTTTAAATAATTTAAATACTTTAAATAATTTAAATACTTTAAATACGGCCTCTGCTAACTCAGCTTCTTCAACTTCTCCTGTATGTGCCAATCACATAATTGAAAATGAAATTGCTGTTTCCGCTGACAATGAATTAGATTTAAAATTAGCAAATTTAAACCGATTTAAATTACTTTTAAATTATAAAATAAAAATGGTTAAAAATTCCTTAATAAATAATAAATTATCATTTCCAATTAATCTGTTAAATCCATTAGTTCCTTCTAATGCTAAAGATAAAAATAAACTATTTAATATAATAAATCAATTAGGTGAATTTACAGGTTCAAATTTAAGTTTAAGAAAACCGTTGGGGTCTACTTCTACTTCTATTTCTACTTCTATTTCTAATTCTACTTCTAATTCTACTTCTTATTCTGAAAAAAAGGTAGGAAAGGTTTCGGTACAGTCAACACTATTAAGTTCTTTAAAAATACCTGATCTGTTATTAAAACAAAAAGATCAGGCTCAAAAGAACAATACTAGCTGATTTTCCCAAATTAAAGAGTTCACCAAATTAATAGAAAAATATAATTTAAATAATAAAGATCAAATGTCTAATACAAAATTTTTTCAATTGGTTACTGCTTATAAAGTAGTTAAAGCATATCAACAAAACATTAGATATTATTTTAATAAATATCCTAATATTAACATAGATAAAATTATTACTTTATTAGATTATTCATTTAGATCAATGTCTTGTTTAATTAGTAAACCTGTATTTTTAGATACACCTACAGAATTAGTTATAAATTTATTTTATTTCTATATTCCAGGTCAAATAAATAAAGTAAAAAAATATAATAGATTAAAAAGATGAGGTTTATTAGGTTACTTAAATCCTAAGATTGAAAATGTACAAATAGATTGATCTAAAATAAAAAATGCTAATGCTGTTTATAATTTAAATAAAAAAAAACAAAAATTAGCTATTAAAAAAGCTAAATTAAAAAGAAGAAGATTTGCATTACGAGTATTATTTACACCTAAAAATTTAGAAAAATTAAATATTTTATGTACTGTGTTAAGTAGAATTTTCAATAAAACTGTGATTTTTGATTTAATTCCATTAAAATTACCTATTTTTGATGATAATATTTTAGTTAAAGCAATTGGAATTATTTGTAATAATGTTTCAGTAAGTAGATTATTTGGTGTAATATTTAGAAAAGCTATTTTATATTCTAAAACTAGAGCTAATTTTAAATATAATTATTCTTTAACAAAATCTTACTTGTCAGGAATTAAATTCAAAATCGGTGGTAGATTAATGTCTCAAAAAGTTATACCAAGAATCTCTTCATTAGAATTTCAAAGAGGACCAACCTCACATAGAAAAGTTTCTTTTGTCGATTGATCTCGAGTAGTTCTGAAAAATAAACGAGGGGCTCATAGTATTACAATAACACTTAGCCACGTTCTTTAATATTTTTCTTTAGCTATTTCTTTAAACTTTAAATTATCTAATTTTACTTCAATACTTCTTAAAGTCAGGTAGGAAAGGTTTCGGTACAGCCTTAACTACTTTCTTCTTTTCTTTTTTTTTTGACATTTAATATTAGTAATCCTTCTCAGCGCTTGAAGGGGAGGCTCCCCCCCACCTCATTATAAAAAAATCACAACCTTGTCTTCAAGGGGCCATAAAAATTTGTTCCTCGTTATCCGTGTTACCCTACTTACACTTATCACTCACGGTGCCTTACGCATAAGAACGCATAAGAACGCATAAGTACGCATAAGTACGCATAAGAACGCATAAAAGCGCATAAGAGCGCATAAGAGATTATGACGGCGAAAGCGCGCAAGCGTCCCCCACTTCGTTCACTCCCTTATTTTTTTAATTATTTTTTAATTATTTTTTAATTATTTTTTAATTATTTTTTAATTATTTTTTTTTTAATCAAGTTAAAATCAGGTTAAAATCAAGAGGAGCGAGCGCGAGATTTATTTCGGGATTTAGGGTGGGGCTCCTTTTTCACTTCTTTTTTGTTTGGCGTCCGCCTGTAATTCTTTTTTTTTATTCCTATCTTTTTTTTTTTAATTTGCTTAATTTTTTATTTATTATTAAAAAAAAAAGTATAGGGCCGTGCTCTTGAAGGAGCGGCGGCCGGAATAAAAAAAAGATAAAAAATAAAAGATGACAAAAAAGAATAATGGAGCGATTGGTAGCGGGAGATCTATTTGGGGGGGTCGGATTATTGATTATGTTCTTATTGCTAAGCTGTGACTTCACTGCTCTACTGCTCTACTGCTTTTCAGTAGAGCAGTAGAGCAGGAGAAAAGGGTAACAGAACAAAGAACAAGCCACAAAAGTCACAGTCAGGCTTTTCGATTTTCGGGGTGGGCTGCGCGCAAGCGCGGCAAGCGCGGCAAGCGCGGCAAGCGCGGCGGATTTCCTTTTTTTATTTCTGCGGGCCGACGGCTGATCTTTTTTTTTATTATTTTATTATTTAGTTATTTAGTTATTTAGTTGTTTAGTTATTTAATTATTTAGTTATTTAGTTATTTGATTATTTTATTATTTTATTATTTGATTATTTGATTATTTGATTATTTTTTTTAATATTTTTTAGCGGGAGCAGCACCCTTATCTTTTTTTTTAATTTTAATAAAAGATTAGTTAAGGCTGCGGAAGCCTTCCCCCTTTTTTAATTTTAATTTTTTTAATTTTAATTTTTTTAATTTTAATTTTTTTAATTTTAATTTTTTTAATTTTAATTTTTTTAATTTTAAACAAAATAAGAAGGGGCTGCCGACGGCTTGCCTACGGCTTGCCTACGGCTTGCCTACGGCAGAGCTTTTTTTTCCCAGCCATTTACCCCAGCCTCTTTTTATTTTTATTATTTTATTATTTTATTATTTTATTATTTTATTATTTTATTATTTTATTATTTTATTATTTTATTATTTTATTATTTTATTATTTTATTATTATATTATGCGGGAGCTGGCGGGGTAGCTTTTTTGCTTTATTAAGTATTAAGGCTGGTTGGAAGGTCCCATCTTAATTTCTATAGTTATGATTATTATGATTATTATGATTATTATGATTATTGTGATGATTATGATGATTATGATTATTAAGATTATTATGTGAGGGACGACAGAAATCTTTAAGGTTTTAAAGAATTCAGATCTTCTACTTCATTTCCCATTCGGCCAGTTATTTTAGTTATTTTTTTATTATTTTATTAAAAAAATCAAATATTACTGTAGTTTCGCATGTTTGAAGCTAGAAAAAGCCCCGGTTTAACTGTTCCATATGGCACAGTTAAACTCTGTTAAATTAAAACAGTTAACGCGGGCTCATTCGGGCACTGTAGCTAAAAAAGCTAAAAAAGCTAAAAAAGCTAAAAAAGCTAAAAAAGCTAAAAAAGCTAAAAAAGCTAAAAAAGCTAAAAAAGCTAAAAAAGCTAAAAAAGCTAAAAAAAAAAAATTTTTGTTTTATTTTTTGATTTTTTTATGCTACTTGCCGTAAGGTTGCCGTAAGGTAAATGGGCTATTTTAATTTTAAGTATAAAATTTGAGGTGAAGGCCTACCTTATTTAATAAGAATAAAGCCCGCCGCAGGTCGGTTTTATTCCTTAAAGAATGTAATAATCTCTTTATTTTGAATTAAATATAAATATTTATATTTAATCTACACAGAATTTTTAATTTATTAATTCTGTTATTCTGGGTTAAACCCTACATTTTGACTTTTTCTGTGTGAGCCGTCGAAAGCGTGCTCCCTTAATTTGACCTCTTTATTTCATACCACGGCGCGGGAGCGTGAACCTTTATTTTATAAATATAAATATAAATATAAAATTTTATAAATATAAATATAAATATAAACATAAAACTAGGTATGTTTGGTAATAGCAAATAGCACAAAAGAGATGTTATTGCTTTTTCCATTCTTTTTTTTATTAAAAAAAAGAAAAACAAGGGTCCGACAGATTTAAGTTAAATGGATTACTAGTCTCTAGTCGTTACTATATTTATTATAGTTAATCAAAATATTTATTTTTTTACGTACTAATGTACTTAATGTACTTACTAAAAAAATAAAACAAAAATATTTTGATTTTTATCGAGCACTTTATTTTATAAAATAAATTTATTTTAATAAAATTAGAGTGTAGACTCAAAATTTATGTAAAATTTTTAATTATGACAAATTTTTTTATCGATTTATTAGCATGAGCTACAATTTTTTCAAGTGTTTTAGTGATAATAGCAGTTAATCCTGTTATTTCAGTGATTTTTTTAATTGCAGTATTTTTTAATGCTGCTGGATTTTTAATTCTTTCAGGTATAGGTTTCATAGGGATTTCATATATTATTTTATATGTTGGTGCAATTACAGTATTATTTCTTTTTGTGATTATGATGTTTAACATCAAATTATCAGATATTGTTAATACTAAAGAACAAATAAATGCAAATATGGCCTTCGTTTTTGCTATTACTGTTTTATTTATTTATATAATTAAATGAATATTACCTTTTGCAGTTAATGATATCTATAGTCTACCAACTTTATTTTTACATCAAACAAATAACTTCTTAATTAATTCTAATATTACTTTAATTAATGATGTTTTAAATACTTTCAATCCCAATACTTTTGATTTCACATTTAGTAATTTCTTGCAAATTGAGACACTTGGTCTAGGATTATATACTTATGGTGCATCATTACTCACCACTGTCAGTATTGTTCTATTACTCTCGATGCTTGCTCCCATATTACTATCAGGTAAGTTTAAACACTTACAAAATAATGAAAAATATCACAATGAATAACATAATTAAATTCTTAAATAAGGTAATTTCAATTTATAATAATTTAATTATTAATAAATTGAAATTCTACCTTCCTTCATCAAACACTTGATTAAATAATCAAATTTTGGCCATCGCCGTAAATTTATTATTTAATTGTAAAATTGTCCTTGGCGCTGTATGAGCTTTTGTTCTCGTTCCTTTCTTCTATTTATATTATAGTAAAGGATCTCAATTAGATAACATAACTCCAGTTATTTCATCTATAATGTCTTCTCCCGTACTCTTTTTTTTGAATTCAAAAAAAAAAAAAGACACTAAACAAAATAAACAAAATAATAGTGGACGTGGCTTTGAAACATTTTTCTACTTTGTTCTTACTTTATCTTTCATTTGCATTTTAATGTTAAAATTTATTATATTAATATATGCAATTTTATCATTATATGAATTCATTATCTTGCCTGCGAAAACAAGTATTTCAACTAATTTAAGTAATTTAAGTTTAATAGTTGAAATTCTTAAGGCTAATTTTGTAAATTCTATTTATTTCATTTTAAGTTATATTTATGAATTTTTAAATTCTTTTATTGTTTATTTTATATCTGTTTTATTTAAAGTTTTAATTATAAAAATTAAAACAAAAATTTTTTATATATATTTAATTATGACAATAGCGTCTGATTTTTGAATATTATTAAAATATTTAGTTATATCTTATAATAATATTTTTAATATAAAATTTATTATTATTAATTTATTCAAATTTTTAATGATATCTACGGATTATAATTATAGTTTCTTGAATTACCTATCAGGTTTCGATTTCATTTATTTAATTTTAAATTGTGCAATGGAATCCCTTACCGAACCTACAGGTTCCTCTCATCAAAATCAAATTCCTGGGTCTGGCTTAGATGAATCTATTTCTAGCAATAACACTACTGGAAATACTGGAGATACTGGAAATACTGAAAATCCATTGTCAGAAACGGAAATTCAGAAAAAGAATCCAAATCCTAGTGCTATAAATAATGGCGCCAGCTCATCAGAATTGCAATCGAATACTCCTGATTCGGCAGCAAATGCTTCTGATTCCGAAGCTAATGATTCTGATTCCTCATCTGATGGATGTTTCTCAGATTTAGGTTATGAACCTGATAATAGTAGTTTATCTGATGGTTCTAATGATAATTTTAATTTTGATTCTGATTCTGATATTACACGTGTTGATTCTTCTAATGGATCTTATGATGATTATGAAGCTACTAACATAGCTTCAGAATTTAATGCTGATTCTGAAACTACTAACGTAGCTTCAGAATCTAATGATGATTCTGAAAGTAATAACGTAGCTTCATCTAATGAAGATGATGAAGCAGAACCTGATGTCGTTGAAATACCTTTGTCAGTTTTTATTGATGCTTTGAATGAGGATTCTGATTCTGATACAATTTTTGAAGAAACTCAATAGCCTCCCGCTGCGCTGTAAAACAAAAAAGATTGGGCAAAGGGGAGCTCGCTCCCCTGCTCTTTAAGTTTTAAGGTTTAAGGTTGAAGATTGAAGGTTGAAGGATAGCTGCGGTGCTCTTTAACTTTAAAAAAAGGGTAGCTGACGCGCTTACTTTACTTACTTTACTTTTTCTGTCCCCTTAAAGGTGAGCTTTTTTTTTTAATTTTTTTATTTTTTTATAATATATTATACTTATTAACCCCTATAACCCTATAATAGTTTTTAAAATAGTAATAGAGTATAGCTGATAGTTGAGCTGATACTTTTCCTTTACCTTTTTGTTGATATATGCCCCTAAAGCATCACTCTAAAGCAGCAATTGTCTCCTTAAACTCCTGAAATTGTGCGCCCCTTTAAGGCCCCTTTATTTGATTGATTTATTGAAGAAAAGGGCTTAAAAAAAAAGATAAGGCCGCCTATACTTTTTTTTTTAATAATAAATAAAAAATTAAGCAAATTAAAAAAAAAAGATAAGGCGGGAGCCAAATTAACTCTTAAGTTTTTAAGTTTATGGGCCCGTTAGGGTTCCGTCCTTAAAGGGCGTAGGCTCCTTCTGAGGTCTTTTAATTCAGTAAGGTGGGATTAAAGCAAATTTTTAAGGTTCAGGTGAAGGCGTAATTTATTAGTTATTATTTCTTATTTATTAATTCTTAATTATTATTTATTAAGGTCTTAATATTTAATTCTGAGCTCTTAAAAGACAAAAGACAAAAGACAAAAAGATAAAAGACAAAAGACAAAAGACAAAAGATAAAGATTTTAAAAAAGTTTAAAAGAGTAAGTAATTTAAATTATTACTTACGTTAGACACTATCAAAACTTTAAAATTAATTAAAAATGTTAATCGCTGCTAAATATATTGGAGCTGGAATAGCTTGCTCAGGATTAATTGGAGCTGGAATTGGAATCGGTACTATCTTTGCTTCTTTAATTTCATCTACTGCAAGAAATCCTCAATTAAGAGGTCAATTATTCTCATTTGCTATCTTGGGTATTAATTAAAAGCTCTTATAATTTTCTTAATCTTTAAATTTAAATAAACAAAAATCTAAAAAAAAAGAGATTATAAGCAAAGCCCACATTTTTATATTTAAAATTTTTTCCGTCTTCTGCTCTCCTTCCCCTTTTTTTTTATTTTAAAATAAAAAAAACAAAGTAAATTTTAAAATAAAAAAAACAAAGTAAAGGGGGAGCGGGCAGGTAGTTTAAGTATAACATGTCAAATTTTACTATATGCGTGAAAGATCTTTAGAGAATATTTTTATTTGATCTGATAAATTTTATTCTTTATTATTTATTATTTATTATTTATTAAAGAATTTATTTAGATTCCTTCCTCTCCGCGAGCAGCGTAATTTCCCTCTTCTTACTTCTTAATTAAACCAAATTTAGTAGAGAAGGTGAGTTTTCCCTTAAGCTTCAAGTTTTACTTGTGAGTGGAAATTTCCCAGCTCAAACTGGGCCCATTGGTTCCATTTTTAATTTGTGCCCTCGAAGTGGAGCTTTTTTTATTAATTACACAAACAGACCATTGTGAGGGAGTGTGAGGGAGGTAAAAATAAAAATATTTATAATCTAACCCGCAGGAATTTAAATCAATTCCTCAGAGAATTTAAGTAGAATAAATTTTATTCCTTTCCCTTGTTTGATTAATTTACGTCAGCCGTTCGGATTTTTTTAATAAAAAAAAAGACAAAAGGTTAAGAAAGAATTTAAAGATAAATTCCATTTGTTAGTTAAAATAAATATTGCCGGCCCCTTAAAGTGGCGGCCGCCGTACTTAATGAAAATAATAAGGTCTGCCCTTAATTATAAGCCCTCCTCCCTAATTCCCTAATTCCCTAATTTCATAATTCCCTAATTTCATAATTTCATCATGCCATAATTCCATTACCCTAAATTGTGGAAAGGAATTTTATTAAGTGATTAAGTGTGCCCCTCGGAAAGGATGCAGGTTGGCTGATTTTTAGATTTTTATAAGTTTATAAGTCAGCAGTTGGCGGCGGTTGCGCGGTCCTAAAAAAAAAAATAATAAATTCTGATAGTTAAAGATTGTAGTTTATTGTTAAGTTGTTAAGATTAATTATTAAAATGTTTACCCTTTCGCCTTCTCATCTGAGTCTTAGGCTGAGTCTGAGGAGCAAAATACTACAAAATAATAAAAAATAATAAAAAATAATAAAAAATAATAAAATAATAAAAAATAATAATAATGTGTTTTTTTTCGCGAACGATAACGCGAACGATAATGGATAATGTGCAATTATGTTGCCAGTCCCGCCCCCTTTATTTTAGGTGTTAAACCAAAAAAAAAGGAGTAAGTGGGGCCGAGTATTTTTGACATTTTACATTGCCAAGCCTGTCTTATCCTTCACAATCCTTTTTATTTTTTTGACTTTTATTAGTAACGTAGGCCTTGTTTTTGTTTTGTTTGCCCTCCTTCAAACCTTCTCCTTTTTAATCTATATAGACGAAGGAGGGGAGAGACCTTAAAAAAAAAGAGAAGGGGAGCATTGTTTTGGCTTTTTTTAAAGTTTAAGTTCCTAAAGTTCCTTAAGTTACAGAAGTTCCTGCAGGTCCTATTTGAATTCTTTTTTATTTTTTTATTATAAATAAAAAAAAAAAAAAAAAAAAAAAAGGAAATGTTAGTAAAGTTTTGATTAATTCAGTTTACTATTTTCTTAATTTCTTAATTTGTAAAATAATTTTTTTTATTTTAATATTTATGGTATTACAAAGTTTGCCTTAGCTGAAGCAACAGGATTGTTTTCTTTAATGGTAGCATTCTTAGTATTATATTCATAATTCATAATTTTCTTATAAAGAGCCAGTCTTCTTAAGACTTAAGTCTTAAGACTTAAGATTAGTTCTTGTAAAAAAATTCTTCCGTACGGCTTAATTATAATCTGTACGGCCACAAAATTAAATTTTATATATTCATTAACCCCTTCCCCCTCCTCAAATTTGCCTAAACTCTACAAATTTGCAGGAGGAGGGGGATAATATAAAAATATAAAAATATAAAAATATAAAAATATAAAAATATAAAAATATAAAAATATAAAAATATAAAAATATAAAAATATAAAAATATAAAAATATAAAAATATAAAAATATAAAAATATAATTCACAATAAACAATTAATCTTTTATTCCTAATTTATAATTTATAATTTATAATTTATAATTTATAATTTATAATTTTTATTTTATTAATCCCTTTCATTTACTATTAATATTTTGCCCTTGAAGCCTTGAAGGCTTTAAGGCTTTAAGCCTTGAAGGGGGGCTTTTAATTGAGCAGCAAAGGAATCGAACCTCTAACAGTCGAAGACAAATTCTTTTACAGAGAACCACTATTACCAATCAGTCAACTGCCCACTTATATAAATAAAACTATAGTAACAAATATTACTATAATTATAACTATATTTAATTTTATTTGATTAAGTTAAATAAATTTCACTTAATTACTAGTAATTACATTTCTTTTACATTTTTATATTTTTATTCCTATACTTTTTTTTTTAATCTACTTAATTATTTATTTATTTATTAAAAAAAAAGATAAGGGCGGCGGGAGCGCGGGAGCGCTGCGCATCTTAAAGACTTAAAGAAGCGCGCCTTATTTTTTGTGTTCTCCTTAAAGGGGCCCCTCCTCAAATAAAGAAAAGGGGCGGCGCCTTCGGCCCCTTTTTTTTTTTTAATTAAAAAAAAATAAGAAAAAACTAATAACTAATTATACTGATAAAAGAGATCGCAAAAAAATTTCATAAAATATAGCGAAGCGAGTATAGTTAAATTGGTATAACCTTTACCTTCCAAGTAGATCTCATCAGTTCGAATCTGGTTACTCGTACTGTAGAATCATTCGAGTTAATATTAAATTAAAAATTAAACAAAGTAACTAATACCAAATTAATATTTTTATGCCTGTCGGCCTTACTAAAAATTAAAAATTAAAAATTAAAAATTAAAATTTAAAATTTACGCTTTACCCAAGTGAAACGCAATTTTCCTTATCTTTTTTTTTAATAAATAAATAAATAAATAAGTAAATTAAAAAAAAAAAAAAAAAGTATAGTACGGGGGCGTGCAATTTCTTTTGAATTTCTTTTGAGATTTGATACAAAGTAGGAAAAGTAGGCACAGCAGGGAAAGTAGGCAGGTACTTAACTTATAAATTATAACAAAAGTAGTCAGGCACTGGACTTATAACTTATAAATTATAACTTATTAAACTGGGGCGGATTCTTTGGCTTTGTTTTTATCTTTGTCTTTGTATAATTAAGCCGCCTTCATAATAGTTACTCTATGTTACTCTATGATACCTACAAACTACAAATTAAATTAGCAATTCTGAAATCTTAATTACTTAATTACTTAATTACTTAATTACTTAATTAAAAAAAAACTTCAACTTAATTAATTCAACTAGCTTTTTTTATGCCGGACGTCATCCCCAACTTACGTCATTACGTCATTAAATTAAAGGAAAAAAAACAAACAAAAACAAAAAACAAAACAAAACAAAACAAAACTTCGGCCCCTTACTAATTACTAATTACTAATTACTAATTACTAATTACTAATTACTAATAACTAATAAAGACTGTGGTTTTTATTTGCATTTTTTTTTATTATTTTTTTAAAACAAAAAAAGAGAGGAGAATAAGGAGAATATGGGCAGGCGCTGTTTTTATTTGCCGTCATTTTTATTAAGTACGACGACGCAATCGGCCCTTTTTTAAAGGGGTTGTTTTAAAGATTCAAGTTTTAAAGATTAGCGCAGGCATCCTTACGGATTCTTTGATTAAGGCATAAGGCACAGCAAATATTTATTTTATTATTTAAATGTTTAGCATTGATTATATTAAAACTATAAATTATAATTATAATATTTATACTATTTCTATCTTCTTTACATTAATTTTATTTAAGGTAATTACACATTGATTTATTTATTTTTTATTTGCGCAGTTTGAAATACAAAAGCAGCTTGCGCAGATTATATTTAATTTTATAAAAATGTTCGATAAAATCCAAGGTTTTTATTTAACTTTAAGATATAATTTAACAAGTTGTTTTATTTATTCTTTTATTTTACTTTTTTTAATATTAATATTAAATTATCTAATAAGTTTATATTTTATTATTATGTGACAGGCTCCCGTTTGGTCTAACATAGCTCAGAAGGCGCCTTCGGTTTTTATTATTATGGTTAGGCTGGTTAAGAAATGAAAAACTCAGGTAGAGGTGGCTACGGATTTTTTGCAAGGTATCAATTTCATGTGCGAATTTAAAGAATTCTGAGCCTGGCTGGTAGATAATGTTTATTTTAGTTTAGAATTAATAATAATCAAATTTGATTATTTTGCTATTTTATTATCTTCAATTTATTCTAATGTTTCTGATTTATCTTTCAATTTTTTATATTTATGTTTATATTTAAAAGATATTATTTTAGATATACTAAGTTTTATAACTATCAGTAATATAATTAAAATAATTTCCTGATATCTTATAATAAAATTATTAATTAAGCTTAGAATAGTTATTAAATTATTAAAAAAATTTTTAATAAATAGAATTATAATATTTTCTATAAGTTTTTTTCAATATATAGGAGATTATGTATTTAAATCTAAAACAATAACAGCCTTAACTCATAAAACTTATAAAAATCATAACGGCGAAATAATTTTAAAGATTTGAATTAAATTTGTATCTTTAATATTAAATTTTATCTCTAATTATACTTGCTTACCTATGAGACGAAGCAAATTCCTCAGCGAACGCATAAAATATTACTTCTTTATTATTTTAGTTTATTTAATAATTATTTTATTATTAACTTTATATGCTTTTGCTTATAAACTTAAGGCCTCGATCTTAGGTGTAAGCCTTTACTCCTCAGCCTCAGGAGGAGCGGCGACTATCCAAGGTGAAGATATTTGAATTAATATAATTAATATAATTAATAATATACCTTCTTTTCATTTACAACTAGCTAATTTGCCTTACGTAGGTAGTATAATTAATTTATTATTTAATCTACCTTTACAATTCGCGAAGCGCGAAAATTTAATTTTAAACTATAATTTTTTTGATTATAATAGTTTAAATGTAACTAATTATCTGACGGCGTCTCAATTTATAAATTGGATTTTATTAGATTGCCAAGAAACAATATGATTATTAATCTTTTTATTTTTAATTTTATTAATTATTTTGTACGTGTACTTTTTTTTTAAAATAAAAAATAAAAATAAAAAAAAAGGTGGCTGAACCAAATCCGTAAGTTTAAACAAAATTATAAAATCCTTTGGGTCGCATTTCACATGAATTAAATGAATGTTCTCACCTATCACTAGCTTACTTCTAGCAGTAATTCCTATAGTATTAAATAGTGGAGAAATTGGAGAAAATATTCTTCCAAATGAATCAAATGAATCAAATGAATCAAATGAATCAAATGACTCAAATGAATCATCTGAATCAGATAGTGTAGATGAAAATAAAGGATGGAATACTAAGACTAAATATTTTAAAAATTTAACTTTACAAGATAAAAAAGTTTATGTTCAAAATAAAATTGAAAATTTAGGGTTACCATCAAATCAATTTTTAATCGATTATTTTATTTCTTCTATATTATTAAATACTTCAGGTCTTAAATTGGAAGTAGATACTTTTTTAAATAAAAATATTACGACAATCCTGAATGATAGAAGAGCTATTCAATTAGGAGTTAATTCCTTTGTTAGATATCATCCTTTCTTGTTAAATAATTCTTGCGAATCATCATTTTCAAAAGCTTTGCCTTATAAATCTGATGATGCATATATTTTTGATTTACAAGATGAATTAGAATCTATGACAGAAGCTCATAAAATCTCTGAATATGGAATTTCTAATAATGATAATAATAATTAAAATAAGACCGGAGCCTTTGCTTTATTAACCCCCCCCCGCCGCGCTTGCGCCGGCCCTCCTTCACTAAGTGTAAGACGGCTCCCCTAAAAACGCTGAGGAGGGGGGACAAATATTACAAAAAAAAAAGAAGAAAAAAAAATATTTTCGTTTCCGTTTCGTTTCCGTTTCGTTTCCGTTTCGTTTCCGTTTCGTTTCCGTTTCGTTTTCGTTTCGTTTCCGAACACAAATATAACAAAAATATAATAAAAATAAATAATGAAAAAAGCTAAGCGTTTTTCTTAATAAAGGAGGGGAGCCGCGCGGCCCCTTAAAGGAGTAAAAAAAAAATATTTTGCGCGCGGTATAAGTTTATTCCCTAACAGTCACTAAAATGGTGTACGTCTGGTTTTGATTTAGGCCCTTTTTTTTTCTGTCTTTTTTTTATTAAAAAAAAAAGAAAAGAAAAAAAAACACTAAAGATTTGCTTGCCAACGTACAGTCGTTACCCGTACTATAGTTACCGGAGAGAAAAATACTATAACACTATTATAAAATATAATTCAAAAATAACAAAAATGTTTATAATTAATATAATTTAGAAGACATTGAGTTATTTATTCTAACTGATCTTCAATTATTTCTAATTTTTTATAATTAATTACCAATTAATTATTTAAAAAAAACAAAGCGCTTCTTCTTATTTTTTTTAAATTAAAAGTAAAAAAAAGGAGCGGGCGGACCTATACTTTTTTTTTTTAATTTACTTAATTATTTATTTATTTATTAAAAAAAAAAAAATAAGGCGCAAACGCGCAAACGCGCAAACTCGCCTGCTTAATAAGAACTTCGTAAAAAAAAAACAGCATTGTAGAATTAGATTTAAAAAAAAGATAAAAGTACTAACCCCTATAGCCTTATTCCCTAATTCCCTTATTCCCTTATTCCCTTATTCCCTTATTCCCTTAATAGTTAATATTTTTAATTTTATATTTAATATTTAAAATAATAAAAGTATATTAAATATAAATAAATTCAAATTAATACTTAAAAAGTATAAAAGTATAACTGCGGTCGTCGCCTGCCGAATCTTTTGCCGAATCTTTTGACGAATCTTTTGACGAATCTTTTGCCGAATCTTTTGCCGAATCTTTTGCCGAATCTTTTTAATTAGTGGCTGACGGGTAAGGCTATGCTATTTTTTAATGCTATTCGTGTGCTGCTCTCCTTAAACCTTAAACCTTAAACCTTCAACCTTCAACCTTCAACCTTCAACCTTAAATCTTAAAGAGGCTGCGCGGGTATCTTTTTTTTTTGATTTTAAACAAAAAAAGAAAATTAAAAGTAGAAGATTAGAGAACATTAAAAAAACATTATCAACATTCTATGAGCATTTTCCCTTAACGTTCGCGCGATTGCGCGCGATTGCGCGATTGGGGTAGTGAAAAAAATTTTAGAAAATTCAAATAAAACATAAGAGTCATAAGATTCATAAGAGTGTAGTATAATTGGTTAGTATAAGGATCTCCAAAATCTTCAGTAGGTGTTCGAGTCACCTCGCTCTTGATAATAAGTTTGCTAATAACTAATATTTAGAAATTATTTATAATAAAAATATTAAATAAATATTATAAATTTAAGGACTTTTAGCTTAATTAGGTAAAGCATCTAATTGTCAATTAGAGTATTTCCGGTTCGAATTCGGAAAAGTTCGTTTCGTTTGCTTTTTTTAATTAATTAATTAATTCCGACGGCTGCTTTTTTTTTTATTAATTTATTAAAAAAAAAAATTTAGGGGAGCGCTCCCTAAATTAGGGCAAACCGCAAAAAAAAAAAAGAGAATTAAAAGTAGGGATTTTCAATTTTGGCCCTCTTTAATGTGCGTAATTTTTAATTTTAATAATTTTAATAATTTTAATAAAAAACATGGTTTTCCTTCCGTAATGGTTTTTTTGTAGGTTTTTTTATAGTGCGGTAGCGCAAATTTTTATTATTTATTCTAATATAATTTATTATTTTATTTTAGTTTATAACTTTCTGCCATAGAAGGGGAGCAAATTTTTTATTACAGCCGTTATCTTTTTTTTATAATAAATAAATAAATAATTAAGTAAATTAAAACAAAAGTATAGGCATAAAAAAAAATCACAAAAAGCGAGCTAGTGTAATGGTTGCACAATAGTCTCATGACCTGTTAGATGGGGTTCGATTCCTCACCTCGCTAAACTTTATAAAGATTATAAAGTTTATTAACTTTACATCAATTCTCAATTATCAATTCTCAATTCTCAATTCTCAATTCTCAATTCTCAATTTGCACTATTAACTAATAAGTTTAAGGTGTATAAATGTAACTAATAAGTTTAAGAGATCTAAATGTAACTAATAATTTATATTTATATTTATATTTATATTTATATTTATATTATATTAATATTTGTATTTATATATAATTCAAATTCCAATTAAAATAATATAAAATAATATAAAATAATATAGCAAGGGAGTTAGTCAATGGTAAAATAACATTTAATAAAGTTATCTTTGATAACCTAATAATGATAAAAAAAGGTTCGACTCCTTTACTCTCTAAGATTTTATTTAGTAATACAATTTTTCTCCTATTTTTTTTAATAAATTAATAAATAAAAAAAAAGACTGGTGGATCAAATTTAAAAAATTGTAGTTTACATTATTATAAAATTCATCTCAGGGTACGGAATTACGGAAATCAGTTTAGCATTTCGGCCTTAAAGGGGCGGGCCGCTCTTAAAGTTCAAGGGGCCGGCGTCAGAAAATAAAATATAAATTGTTTAATTTTATAATCGTAGAATCGTATTACATGCTTATTCTCCTAACCCGTACGCGAGGCGCAGATAGTATTAATAATAAATAAAAATAAAAGAATTGAATAGATAAATCGATGAATCTTAGTAATACCTTTAATAACGTTATATTTTTAATTATAAATTAAAAAATTAAATAACATTAAAATGTTCAAATTAAACTTGTTATTTTTAAATAATAATAATTATAATTAATAAATAAAAATCAAAATCAATGTTTATAGTTACACCCCATGACGTCTCCCGTCATCTTGCTTTTTTTTTAATCTTTTTTTTATTTCAAAAAAAAAGATAGGAATAAAAAAAAAAAGAAAACCCGCAGGCTGTCACTTATTATCCTTATTATCTATCCTTATTATCCTTATTATCTATCCTTATTATCAAACGTGATCTATTAGCTATTAACTATTAGCTATTATATATTAGCTATTAGATATTAGAGAGGCAGGATTTGATTTTTATTTTATAAAATTAAGTAATTAAGTAATTAAATAATTAAGTAATTAAGTAATTAAGTTTTTAATTAAGACAAAGGTATTTTTCTCTATTTCTAAAGCATTAATCAATAATCAATAATCAATAATTCATAATTAATAATTAATAATTAATAATTAATAAATAGATTATAATATTTTAGTTTCAATGTTCAATGAGACAAGCAAAACTATTTTATTTTTTATGCGGCCGACGGCGCCGTCGGCGGCCTTATCTTTTTTTTTTAATAATAAATAAATAAATGAACAAATTAAAAACAAAAGTATAGGCGGGCCGCCGGCCCGGCGCTACCACCCCTTCTTTTTTTAATTAAAACAAAATAAAAAGGAGAGCTTTTTTTTTTATTAATCGGATACTAATCGTATACAATTGTTATGTTTTGATTTATTGATTTTTGGTCGTACGGATTTTTAATTTTTTATATATTTTTTATATTATTTTATATTATTTTATATTTTTAAAATTCGAAATCCGGGCTTTGCCTCCTTTGCCTCAGCCTTATTTTCATCAACTATAGTGTCAAATAGCTAAGTTTTTGCGAATACTTTTGATTTATTTGGAATAGATAGAAAATAAAGTACACTAAGACTGATTATATTTTAGCTAAAGAAGATTTTAAAAATGTTAAGTATTTTTTCTATTTTTAATACTATATTTAATGATGCCCCTCAAAATTGACAATTAGGTTTTCAAGATCCTGCAACTCCTAATTTTTGAGGTATAATCGAACTTCATAATATTGTATCCTTTTACTTAGCTATAGTTTGTTTATCAGTATTTATAGTTTTATGAAGTTGTATATATTTTTTTAATAGTAAGAGATCTTCAATAGTTCATAAATATTTAAATCATGGTAAATTAACCAATTAATTGCCTATATTTATATTTATACAAAGTAGCCCGTCCTGTGTATAATTAAGCCGTCCGTAATTTACTTTAGCCGTCCCTTCTATTTTGAGCGGCCCTAAAAATAAACAAAAAAATCAGCTTTGCCGGCCACAACAAAAAAGGATAGTGAGCGTTAATTTGGGTCTTTTTTTTTATTAAAAATAAAAAAATCGTAGTTACGCGGTAGGAGCGTGGAACAAAAATAATATTAAATTATTCGTCATACTTTCATACTTATTAAATTTTAAAATTTGCTGTCGTTACATTGGCCTTTTTTTTTTAGTTTTTGCCTTACGGCGTAATTTTGATTAAGTAAAATAGACAGAATAATATTATTTTTATTACTACTTATTTATAAAGTTATAAATAAAATTTACTGTAAGCTAGGAAACCTTTAATTATTTAAGATACTAAAATTTTTATCTTTAATTTTCTTTTTTGTATTACGGAGGCGCCGCGCTCCTTATCTGCGGAAGCTTTTTTTTTTAATTAAAAAAAAAAGACGGAGCCGCGCTTGCGCGCTTGCGCAAGCCGGCGGATATAATTTAAGAATTAATTTAGATGAAAATACAGTTAAAAATCATTAAATTTTATTACTTTTTTTTAATTTATTATTGATTACAATCTAAATAAATTACCGCGCTAAATTTTCTTTCAATTTTCTTTCTTATCTATTTATCTATTGTATATAATTTTTATATTAGATAAATTTACATTTTCTATTTCTATTAATTTTATTAATTTTATTAATTTTATTAATTTTATTAATTTTATTAATTTTATTAATTTTATTAATTTTATTAATTTTATTAATTTTATTAATTTTATTAATTTTATTAATAACAAAAATAAAAGGAAACCATCGAAGAGCGAAGGAGCGAAATAGCGAAGGTGAGAAGTGAGTCAATAAATAATAATCAAAATAAAAATAAAAGTAAATAAAATCAGGCGGCGCAAACGCGGCTTTTTTTTTTATTTTAAATAAAAAAAAACTGAAATAAAGTAACTAGCTGGAAATGTTTAAATTCAATCCTTATCGACTAAACGTAAATTCCTTAAATTTAAATTAATATTAAAATTAAGTATAAGAAATAGTCAATTCACTTAGATTCCATTTAATGGCAAATAAGTACATTTAATGCCGAATAAGTTTTCTCTCCCTTCATAACTTAAGACCTTCAGACCTTAAGGAAGTATAGTTAAATCATTAGTAATTAAATTTATTAATTTATTAAAGTAATTAAAGTGAATGACATTAATTGAAACAGTTTGAACTATTTTACCCGCTTTAATTTTAATTGCTATTGCTTTCCCAAGTTTTAGATTAATGTATTTACTGGATGAAGTAATTAATCCTACAGCCACAATTAAAATAACAGGTTCACAATGATTTTGAACATATGAATATTCTGATTATATAACAGAAAATGGTAATTCAATTGCTTTTGATTCATATATGATTCCAGAATCAGATTTAGAATTAGGACAATTTAGATTATTAGATGTTGATAATAAAATGGTTGTGCCTGTGAATACTCATATAAGAATAATTTTAACAGCTAACGATGTAATTCATTCCTTTGCCGTACCTTCCTTAGGAATCAAATTAGATTGTACTCCTGGAAGATTAAATCAAACTTCATTTTTAATAGATAGACCTGGAACATTTTATGGTCAATGCTCTGAAATTTGTGGTGTATGACATGGATTCATGCCTATTACTGTACAAGCCGTATCTATGCCTCAATACATCAGTTGATTATCAAGTATTTCTGAATAATTATTAAATCATAATTAATAATCAATAATAAATAATTAATAATTAATAAGTAATAAGTACTAATACATAAACCAAAACAATTTATAGTTATTTTAAGTTAAAACAATACTGCCCTATGACTATAAATTGATTTCAATACTTAATCACATCACTAATTCCCACTTACTACTTAATAAACAGTATCAACTATAGAATTCTAGATTAATATAGAATCGTTCTATTAATCTTAATTCTTACATCTTAAATCTTAAATCTGAAATTTTAAATTTTACATCTTAAATATTAAATCTAAATTTAAGATCCAAAGCTAAAGCACAAAGCACCAGAATGTCGTGCCGTACTTTTTTTTTCCGCCGCCTGCCCTCCTTAGGAGCAAACATAGAAAAGGCTCCCGCAGGCTTTTTTATATATGAGGGGAGCGGAAGAATTTTTTTTTAAATTTTTAAATTTTTAATAAAGAAATTAGAAATTATAAATTATAAATTATAAATTAGGCAGTCATACGATGTACTTTATTAGCTTACTCAGGATAAGCTAAAATAGCAGGATTAGCTAAAATAGCTAACGTAAAGATTTTTCGTTAACTTGTTCCACATGGAACAGTTAACTCTACGATCTCCCCCTCAGCTCTTTAAGGGGAGCCCCCCATTCTTTAAATCGAAGGGCAGGCGGAATTTCCCCTTCATAAGGCGGGGGAGTGGGAGTCCAGAATACAAATTTAAATTTAAGATAGATTAATATTTAATTAATCTAATAAGATTCTTCACTCAAAGTCCAAAGTCAATTTTTTGTTAATTTTGTTAATTTTTTTTGACCTATACTTTTTTTTTTAATTTACTTAATTATTTATTTATTTATTAAAAAAAAAAGATAAGGCGCAAGCGCGCCGCCCCTTTCCTTAATTAAGAAATTCAGATAATAGGAGACGGCAGCGCTTCTTTTTTTTTTTATTTTTATTTTTAATTTTATTTTTATTAAAAAAAAAAAGCTCCCGGACGGCAGGCCGGCTCTGCTCACGCAGGAGTTAGGAGAGAATATGCGCAGGACGACTTATTTAATTAAGAAATGTGAAGGTAATAAAAAAATAATAGATCAATTTTTTTATTGATTTATTTTACAGAATATATAAAATTTTTTATATAAACTAATTTAACAGATAAATATAAAATATAAAATATGAAAATAACCCCTAGTTTTCTGCTCCTTACGATGCGTTATTTTTATTACCTGGCGCCCCTAGGCCCCTAGAAAGGGCGGAAATATGCCCCCCCCCGCCAACTGATAGCCTTCAGGCCTTAATCCCTGAATTAAGGAGCGAGTGACCACAAAAGAAAAAGAAAAGACAAAGTGTAATTGACGCGTTAAATTTATCCTTTTTGGTGATTGGTGGAAACTATAATTCTAAGGCCCGTAAGGGAAGCGAGTAACTTTGAGTTTTTTGTCCCGTTCCCTTACTAATTCTTTTTTTGTATTTTTGTTTTTTTTTAGTAGGCATAGAAAGTTTGCCTTCTCCCTTCTTTTTTTTTCTTTAATAAAAAAAAAAGATAGACAGGAGGAATTGACTTTGTAAATTAGAATAAATTTTCAGGTGTACGTCTTTATCTATTTTATCTATTAATCTATTAGATACAATTTATTTAGAACCGCCGTCTCTCCTTCAAACTTAGCGGGATTTTTTTTAAATTTTAAAGAGAGCTCTCCTATGGTGCAGCTTCATTTTAATAGCAGAGAGTGCCGTTATGTTAATAATCGCCATCGTCGGTGTGATGGAGCTCAAACAGATAAACAGAAAAAAAGTAATGATCTTTACAAGTATCTTAATTTTAATAGTGGCAATCGCCCTACCTTCACTGAAAAAGGATATATCCTCTATATTAATTACTAGAATATCTGCTATCATATTTATTTATTCCGGAGCATTATCTTTAAATGCTTTTTATATTCAGGCAATTGGATCAGGAATAGGTATATATAGTGGATTATTCCATGTGACTATCATCTCTCAATTATTAGATGTGTTGTTATTTTTTTTATCAGCTTTAATTTTAATGTCTTGACCATTAATAACTTCCTTCTATTATAATAAAGTTTTAAATTTTAAAGCTTTATTAACAGGTGATACCACAGCCTCGCGTACCCTAACTACTGCGATAAACCAAAGTTTAAATGGAACCAAATTAAACTTTATTGGTGCATATACTCCAATAACAGAATATTGTTTAATTGTCTTATTTAGTTCTTTAGGTTCAAGTTTATTACTATCTTCATCTGATTTATTATCAATGTTTTTAAGTATTGAACTACAATCATTTTCTCTATATATTTTAGCCACAATTTATCGAGATTATGAATCTTCTACTGCATCAGGTTTAAAATATTTTTTACTTGGAGCCTTATCTTCTTGTTTCATTTTATTAGGAGCAGGATTAATTTATACCTTTACAGGTTTAACTAATTTTGAATCTCTCTATAGTTTAATTTCAGTATCATTAGATTTAAATAATCTAATTAATGAAGTTAATGAATTATATACATTTGATGGATTAGATTTACATTCTGTCTCTCAAAGTCAACAAATAATAAGTGGAGTAAGCTTAGGTATCATCTTTATTTTTATAGGATTTTTATTCAAAATTGGTGCCGCACCATTTCATTCATGATCTAACGGTCCTCTTACCCCTACAATCTATTTCATTTTATAATAAAACTAATAAAACTAATAAGCCTAATAAGACTAATAAGACTAATAAGACTAATAAGACTAATAAGACTAATAAGACTAATAAGCCAACCGATTTATTAAAAAAATAAAAAAAAAAAATTAATTAAGGAATTAAGGAAGCCATTCCTTCCGGCTTTTGATTATTTGGATTATTCTTATTATTTTGATTAGTACTGCCCTCCTTCCCCTTGAAAAAAAAAAAAATTAGGTTTGAGTTTTTAGGGGAGAAGGGTAGCCCACCCTCTTTTCAGGTTGGCTTTACTAATCCAAAGGCCGGCTAGCCCGCCATTTATGAAAGCCAAATCGCCGCGCTTCTTTAAGTTGCGTAGTCAAAGGGTGGTGCTTACGCGTTTGCTTAGTGGGCATTGTAGTTTTATTAAAACGGTAACATTTTTATTATTTTTATTTTATTAAGTTATTCAGTAGGGCGCTACAGAGCATTTTACTATATGCTGGAAATTTATTGTTTATTTCGTACGAGAGTCCGCGCGCAAGCGCGCAGAATAATCTTTTTATTTAAATAATTAGTAATTAATTGTATATTTTCAGCCGACGGCAAATTGCCGACGTTAGAAGGGAATTTTAAGCCTAGGCCTTTAAACAGGAAATTATGGCAGCGCCGCAATCTATTATATATTATATATTATTAAAAAATAAAAAAAACAACCAGCAGGGGTCTTAAATATGTTAAATCTAATACGCCCCTCAGAGGCTTTACGTAAAAAATATTTTTGCTTAGGTTCCCGTTAGTCAGCTTAAAAAAAGAAAAAAAAAAGTAAATAATTAAGTAAATAATTAAGTAAATAATTAAGTAAATAATTAAGTAAATAATTAAGTAAATAATTAAGTAAATAATTAAGTAAATAATTAATTAAATAATTAATTAAATAATTAAGGGAGGTTTCTTGTTTGACTTCTTTGACTTCTTTGACTTCTTTGACTTCTTTGACTTCTTTGACTTCTTTGACTTCTGTGACTTCTTTGCCTTCTGTGACTTCTTAGATTGCAGAATAGAAAATATTAAGATAAAGTCCAAGTTTAGTTTTTTGTCGTATTTTTTTTATTACAAAAAAAAGAAAATAAGGCGAAAAAAACAAAAAACAAAAAAAAACAAAAAACAAAAAACAAAAACAAAAAAATTTAGATCTGTACTGCCCTCCTTCCCCTCCTCTTCTTAAGAAAAGTTTTGGAGGTTTAGTATGGAGCGCTCAGCCGTCCTCTTTAAGGGGCCCGCCCCTCCTCCCTTTTTTTTATTAATAAAATAAAAAAATAAAGAAAAGAGGCAGAAAAAAAATTGAGTTTTTAGGTTTTAGGTTTATCTTTCTTTTTTTTATTACAAATATTACAAAAAAAAAGAAAGAAGGCTCCCGCTTCTAGGAGAGAACAAAGAAAAGGCTCCCGCTGCCTTATCTTTTTTTTTTAATAAATAAATAAATAAATAAGTAAATTAAAAAAAAAAGTATAGGCTGCCGCCCCTTGAAAGCCGGCGTCGCCAAGAAAAAAGAAGATCTTTTTTTTCTTTTTTTTGCTTTTTATATATGAGGGGAGCGTAAATTTCGGCGGCCATCTTGCCCGCCTTTTGTTGTTTTTTTTTTTTTTTTTATATCTAAGTTTGCACCGGATGTTTATGATGAATCACCAACTCAAGTAACTATTTGATTAACAATTATACCTAAAATAGCTATTTTAACTTTATTATTAGAATTAAATACTGGATTATCTTTAGTTTCATTAGTTATTGAACCAAGTAATTTTATTGATAATATTATTAATAATATATTAAATATTACCTTTAATATCGGTTATGTTTTAAAAATATTATTATTAATTAGTTCTTTATTTTCATTGATAATAGGAACAATTTTAGGATTAGCTCAAACTAGAATAAAAAGACTATTGGCATACAGTACGATTTCTCATTTAGGATTTATCTTATTAGCATTAGCTATTAATACTGAACAATCTGTAGATTCATTTATTTTTTATATTATACAATATTCTTTAACTAATTTAAATATTTTCTTAATTATTTTAGCATTAGGTTTCATTTTAAATAAACAAGGAAGTATTAGAGAGAATTATTCTATGGGTATAAAATCAATAAATATTTATATTTTTGATTTTGATGTAAGATATTTACATAGTTATAAATCATTACTATTCTCTAATCCTATATTAAGTTTTAGTTTTGTAATTTGTTTATTTTCAATGGCTGGAATTCCTCCTTTATTAGGTTTCTTTTCTAAACAATTTGTTTTATTAGCAGCTATTGAATCTGGTTATTGATATATGGCCTTTATAGCTATATTAACTAGTGTAATAAGTGCATCTTATTATTTAAGAGTCGTTGTTTTATTAGTAACTCCTTCTACAGAATCTAATAATATCACACAGCCTAAAATGTCGCCCCATCACGGGCCAGTTATCCTAGCCGTACATCCTGATTTAGTAGATGTAATCGGTTTACCTATTCTTAAAACCGCTAAAATTATTCCAAATAATAATCATAATGGAATATTAACAAATTTACATAGTTTTTTAATTTCTACTATAACTTTATCAATTCTATTGTTTATTCTTAAACCAACTATATTACTTAACAGTACACAGTTACTATCTTTATCTTTATTTTATAGTTAATGAATATTACTTTATTAGTATTAATTATTTTTGTACCTTTATTAGCTTTAATTTTATTAGCTTTAAATGCTTTATTAGCAACTCATAAAGCTTATGAAGAAAAATTATCTGTTTATGAGGCTGGAATGCCTGTAATTCCTGGACAAACTAGAGAATCTTTTCAAATCCATTACTGATTAGTTGCAATGTTATTTTTAGTTTTTGATATTGAGTTAGTACTTCTACTACCAATAAGTGTATCTTTATATCATATAAGTACCTATGGTTTTGTTATTGCTATGAACTTTTTTATAGTTTTAACAATAGGATTTATCTTTGAAATTGGAGTTGGAGCCCTTACCCTAAAATCAGAACAAAATAAGCATATAACCCCTAGCTTAGTTGTAAAGGTAAATGTAAAAGTTGACTACTTCGGTTACTACGGTTACTGCGGTTACTTCGTTTATTCTTCGCTACTGCGTTTTTTAATTTTTTTATGAACTTACGTAAAATATATTAATATTTTAGTAAATAGAGTGATGAATATTTTGAGGCGGGCCGTCGACCCTTTATTTTTTATTTTAATTAAAAAAAAAATAAGAAGAGCCGTAGGCTTCCCTGGTTTATCTCGATTAGCCTGAGTTAACTTACTCAAAATACTACTAATTATATTAGTTTATTATTTTTTTATTAGTATTATTACTAATATTAATATATTATATGAATTCAATATTTTAGATTCTATGATACATCTATCTTTAGGTCCATTTTGTTTTCCCAAAGGGCCTAAAGGGAGAGACTATATTAATTTTGAAGATTATAGGAAAATCTTCAATTATAGATCCCTAAATTTAAAAAAGAAATTACAGAAATTAGAAAGTCGTATATCTCTATTAAATAACTTAGATTTAAGTATATTTAATGTAATCTTTGAAAATCACGAACATATATTTTTAAGACATGTAGACTTGTATAATTGTTATAAAGTCGAAGTATCTATTCTTAAATATAATCCTAATCTTAGAGGTAATTCTTTATTTTATTATTTAACTTATAGTGAATTAAAATTTAAGGGTGATTTACTTATAGAAGATACACCTAAATTTAAAATTGGTTGATACAAAGAAGTAAATTCAGGATTAATAGGAACGGGTACTCATCCTTTAGAGTTATATATCTTTCGCCCTGCCCCTAGTCCCACAGTTCCAATAGTTGGGTGCGGCGGCGCAGCCGATTCCCATTTAAATGGTGTAGAAAATAACAATTTAAAGGCTAATGATAATCAAAAAATAGGATTATTAAAATTCTTATTAATAGCTGATGAAGTAATAAATAATTTTTCAAATATTTCTTCAAATGATCTGGCGTCGCCTAACAATAATAACGATAATAACGATAACCTACCAACAAGATTTACAATAAATGGAAAATTAATTGATATAGCATCTAATTTAATAATTAATTTTAAATCTATTTTAAATAATACAAATAAATCGATAAAATTAACTGTAAATTTTAATTCTCCGCCTGTGGCAGTCTATTCGCAAATTAACAATAAAATTAAAATGCAAATGAAAATTAAAATGAAAATTAAAAAGAAAATTTCGGTGAGAGAGAAATTCAATAAATTAAAGAAATTAAAGAAATTAAATAAATTAAAGAAATATATTATTACGTTAATAGTTTTCAAAAATAAATTAAAATTAAATGAATTTCTTTTGTCAAATAAAAATGGAAAAATAATAAATGGATTTTCTATTAGCGATATATTAAAAATGAAAATTAAAGCTATGCCATCCGAAATAACTGAAAACAACCAACTAATAAATAGCAGTGCGCAAGCTAAAAACTCAATTAGTATTAATAAAAATGAAAGCCCTCAGCCAAACAAAAATAATGAATTTGAAAAGCAAAATCTTTGTAGATCACTTAAAAAGCTTGTTTTAAATAATAATAATATCCCTATTGTTTTTTTTCTTAAACATTTATCTATAAGCATCAATAAATATATTGAAATTAATAACAATTTTAGAGAAAAAAAATGAAATTTATTTTTAAAATCTAAACAAAATAATTTAAGTTCAACTTTTTTAAGTGTTTTAACTAAAGATGATAAAGGAAAACATATTTTTAGTATATTACACTTAAATCATTTTACTGGTTACATAAATAATTATATAAATATTAAAACTTATATAAACACTTTTAAAGATAAAAAAATATTAGAAAATAAAGGTTACAAATTAAATGAAAATTTAAAATTATGTAAATTTATTTTAGCCTCCCTCCCCCCCTGTACCTTCCTTAAGGCTGGGGAAGGCGGGGGAGAGGGAGATGAAATGAATAACCTTCAGACGGCGCATAAAAATAATGGTATGTTTATCAATAGCAATATTAATTTAATACAATTGTCTTTAAATTTTTTAGGTAGTGAAAATACTATAAATAATTTAAGAAAAAATAAACTTTTAAAACTTTTAAATAGAATAAAATCAAATACTAATTATGAGTTCGAAATTATTGATATTACAAAATATAGAAAACAAGAGTGTCTTCAGATGTTCCATATTGTATATAATAATAACCCTAATATTAAATTAGAGGGACTTATAAAAAATTATAATGCATTAATTGAAAAAAGAAAGAAAACAATTGAAAATACATATTTTAATTTTGAGGTTGAGGAATCGATTAGTTAATGTTCATATATTTGAGGCGATGCCCCTCTCCTTAATCTCCGGTCTTTTTTTGTTTAAAGTTTAATAAAAAAAAAGATTAAAAAAAGGAAGGGCTAGCGGCTAGCCGCCCTATTATATTTATTATCGGCGTGTGCCTGTAGGTTAATAGTGACAACCTAAAATCTACCTTTCGTATCGGAGAACTTACTCAACGAGTTAGGACTATCCGCTACTCTCTACGCGGACGGGAGAATAAATTATTTAAAATATAATGTTAATAAAAATTTTAGTCATTGAATATCGTACTTCAATATTTATATCAAATTCTAAGCATGCAAATAAAATCTTCTTAATATTAGCGGAGGACCGGAGGTAGGTCTCTTTTGCTTACGTTGCTTACGTCGATCATACGAAAAATTTAAATATTTCTTTTTTTACTACATCCCGGAAATTAAGCCGAAATTAAGCTGAAATTAAGCCGAAATTAAGAATTCTTAAATTATAAAATAGTTAATTAACTATTATCGGTCGTGATCCTAAAAATTTTTCAAATTGTGTACACCTCAACCTTTTTTGGAATTATTGGGATAATCAAAAAAAAAAAATAAAAGAAGTAATTGGAGAAATTCAATTAAGGTTTAAAAACTTATCCTCTTTTTACAAAAAAAAAAGCAAAGCATTATTTAATAAATCTAATTTTTTATTTAATTAGATTTAAAAAAAAAACGAAAAAAAAAAAAAAAAAAAAAAATTTAAATTTACTTTATGTCTTTCTAATTGGGTTATTTATTCACTATCTTTTACTTGTTTTAACTTTATTAGGTTTATTTGGTAAAAACCTCAAAAAATTTACAAAAAAATTATTAAAAAAACAATTTTTATCTTTTTATGTAATATATTTTTTATTAGTTTTAGGTTTAATTATTTATATTAATGGTTCCGTTGTTTACTGCGATGACGTAACTATCTTAACAACTATAAATGATGTAGAAGTCTCAATAAGTGGAGAACTTTTAAACACTCTATGTAAAAATTTCGGTGTACCTGCAGTTTATATTGCCTCTATGCGAATATCTATGGCCCTGCTTTCTAAACATAAAATGGCTGTATTACCTCGAATTGGAGGAATCGGTTTAGGAAGTACAGGTTTAACTATAGGTTATAAGTTTGCAAATAATACACTATTTAATTCGCCTGATAATACTAAATCTGTAATCTTAAATTTAACTGATGTTAAGGTTAAAACTACAAATGCTAGTCCAGAATGTACAAATAGTATACTAAGTAAATTTTTTAATTTGCAGCCGACGGCGACTACGACGCCTACGGAATTGTCTGCCGGCGGAGTCAAAATTCAAACAACTATACCATTTGAAGCTAATAATTTTATAATTAAACCAACTCAAGAACAAACTTCAGAAATTCTTAATCAAGTAGCTAATAAAAAATTAGATTGAACTAAAGAGTCTAATTTAGCGGATTTATTTATTAACTCACCACTAGAAAATGGTGACAATGCATTTATAACTAATTTATTGGATTTTTTAACTAATAGTATGTACCTTCAATACATTAGCTTATACTTTGCTACTTTAGCTGCTGTTATTTTCACATGTAAATTAATTATCGATAACAATATTAATTTAGAATTCATTAAGAACTTTATCTTTGGGAAATATATTTATTTAGGTATTACTAAATATATTTCTTTTTGACGAAAAAGTGCTAATTTTTGAATATATTTTGCCCTATTTTTTAATTGATTATTTATCTTCATATCAGCTTTTGGTATTCATCGTGCTATAATAAATATAGGCATTCTTTTTTCGAATTAAATATCAGAAATAACCCCTAATAACCCCTATACGAAAATTGATCATTAAGTTATTTTTATGCCATACGGATTACTCAATTATGCACTTACACGATTACGCGTTCTTTATCTGATTTATCTGACATAAAGCCAAATTGCAGAGCCTTGACCCTTGACCCTTGACCCTTGACCCTTGACCCTTGACATACTTAAGGTAAGTCAGCCGAATTTACTATTCGGTTTCCTTATTTTTAAACTTATTACTTATTTAAAAAAAAAAGCTATGAGCCTCGAAGGGGTGCAATAAAGTCATCCCTTTTTCTTCTGCGCTTTTCTTAATTTTTAATTTATATTTAAAAAAAATCAAAATTAAGGAGGGGAGCCAAATTTTTATTCTGGCCATCCCAGCGTGTCAGTTATACCGCAAGGGCCCGCTCCATTCCCACTTAAAAATTAAAAATAAGTGCAAACTTCCCCTAAGGTTATCCTAAGGTTACACTAAGGTTCCACTAAGGTTCCACTAAGGTTTCACTAAGGTCTGTTAAAAAAATAAAAATAAAAATAAAAATAAAAATAAGAATAAATGCGTGTTGTCTGTTTGGTCTGTTTGGTCTGTTTGGTCTGTTTGGTCTGTTTGTGGTGTACGGTGGGTTACGGATTCTTTGATTGCCCGCCTATTTATAATTTATAATTTATAATTTATAATTTATAATTTTTAATTTTTAATTTTTAATTTATAATTTATAATTTATAATAAAAAGTATAAGCGTAGATAATACCCGCCTGTTTGCTTCTTGTGATTAGTCTTTAGATAAGTATTTTGATAAGTCTTGTGATTAGTCTTTTTATTAGTCTTTTTATTAGTCTTTTTATTAGTCTTTTTATTAGTAAATGGAGCGCTATCATAAAGGACATAAAGGACATAAAGGACATAAAGTAAAGGATTATTTCGTATGACAAAAAGAGGGTTGTTTGTAATTACTTATTTACTTATTTGTTTGGCCCCTCTTCTTAATTAAGGAGAAGCGGTCGTGATGTAATTAGTTATTTACTTATTTTTTTGGCCAGCGGCTCCAGCGGCTCCAGCGGCTCCAGCGGCTCAAGCGGCCGTGATGTAATTATTTATTTATTAAAAAAAAAAAAAAAAAAAAAAAAAAAAAAAAAAAAAAAAAAAAA
>Ga0179589_10000002_pt1 | contig 55001 bp, 87 predicted proteins | sample CZOMad2_1_08_16f_FD_182923 | JGI IMG/M metagenome (GOLD analysis project Ga0179589, IMG submission 182923) | Vadose zone soil fungal communities from Angelo Coast Range Reserve, California, USA - CZOMad2_1_08_16fungal | ecosystem: Environmental > Terrestrial > Soil > Vadose zone | place: USA... | reverse complement strand
GCTTCGTCAGAGATCCACTCTTGAGTCCCTATCGATCTTGCTCATCACACCTCCCAGGGTCCTTCATCTGATTATACCTTGTTCCTCGTATAAAGGCCAACAATTCACTATATCTCAGTATACCTCCTTAAGGTACTACTCACTTCTAACCAAACTCTCTAGGTTTAAATAGACCTTTACTTAGACTAGTTAGAATTATAGAGAGACTTTCTACTAGGCTGTTTAGTAGTAAAGAGATGCTAGTATGTCTATCAAACGTCTCTTTGTTTTTTACTCTCGCAGCTACTAGAACCCTCGGGTCGGTAAAGATCTTGAAAAATGTGATATAATATAGTTATAAGTACAGAAACCGCCGGCTAAATCCGGACATATCCGGATATGAACCGATAAATCGGGTGAAATCCGTACTTATCCGTATATTGACAACTAAATCGTGACAGAGCAGGATATATCGGTCCATACCGCGGTATGTCCGGATAAAACAGTATAAATCCGGACATAAGGAGAAATACCATGGTAAAGCGCATTATAACGGACGTTTTCGTAGTACCTACGGATAAAGCACCGTATCTGCGGATAATGACGGAAAAGTGCGGATATACTCGGATAAACCGGCTCATAGTATGGAAATTCGCCATATTTACCGGTAAAAGAGTACATAACCTGAACAAAGGTCATAAAACCGTAATTTAGCTGATAAAGTAGCAAATATCCGGACATAGCGCAGTATGGACCGATATAGAACGATAAATCCGGACATAACACGAGTTATGCGGAAATGTCCTGCATCATCATCATAAAGCACCGGATAATATGCACAGAGAGGATAAAATCGTACTACACAGCAAAATCCAGGACATTCCGCACTATATCCGCATAAGGCCGGATTTACCTCCATATGCTCCAGATCCTACGGAGCGGAGAGAGGATCATGAGTAGGTTCGTTAGGCGAACCTTCGGAGGGATTCAAAGATCTCGATACACACCTAACCGAAGGGTAAGCGCTATGTTTAGTATCGAAGAGTACGTCACAGAGGATCTATATACTGCGTATGGTATTTCTAAGATCCTTAACACGATCCTACGGAGCGTAGGTAAGGCTGAGGTTCGTCCTCAGATGATGTATAACTACCTCCGGAACGGAATGATCGTAAAAGGCGAAAAGATCTTCGGAGAGAACCTCAGGAACGTTACGAACGAGGAAGTACGGAACTTCCTAGTTCGTTACTTGGAGCGTAACAAGATCCAGATCATGCAGATTCAAGATCCTAACCAGCTCGAATTGGATCTTGAGTCGGTTACGAACAAGTAAGTTCCGAACTAACTAGTAAGTTCCGAAGGTTCGTCTAACCAACCTACTCATGATCTTGATCATCGTACGGTTAGAACCAGCTATGTCCGGATTTATACTGTTTTATCCGCTAGAACCAGGAGGGCACCCGTCTGTGTTGAAGAGGATCTTGTCGATTCAAGATCCTGCGGGAGGACGATACAGGTCCAGGAAAAATTCTGCTTCACTCGGCCTCTCGGGCATTCCGCATTTAGGGTACGGACCCCCTGATCGAACTACACAGGAATCCCACGGGGCGTCGGGAGGGATTTGCGAGACGGGTAAAACGGGATGAAATAGGGCGAGTGCGCCCCGGTGACAGGGGTACGGAAGTTAACTATCCACGTAACTATCTAACTAGCTGGGTAGATAGTAACAAAATTTTCTCTATAAACCCACAAGCCCTTCGTGTACAGTATAATATGATACTAATTCCCGACTCCAATCCCCTATCCCTCACTTATATAGTAGTATATATACAGGTAGTATTATGTTTCTATATACACAGAGGATAGATAGATAGATAGCCTGGGACAGGTCCGATGGATTTTTCACAAAAAGCACTCGTTCGGAAACCGGGTTTATAGACGTTTAGTATAGAAAAGCGCCCCATTGTAGTCGAGTAATGTAGTCACAGTATAATAGGTAGATAGATAACAAGCTAGTTAGATAGCTACCCAGAAAGGGTATACTGTGTCTAGATCATTTGACCCCGTCACTGACGCTGATCTTGAGAAGGTTTTTGGTAAGGAGGCAACTACTGGCTATCTACCTACCCATCCATCTACCCACCTACCTACCTATCTACCTAGCAAGGTAGATAGTAAGATAGATAACCAACTTCCTTCCAAATCAGGTCAGACCATGAAATACCCGTGGCTACTCTGGACTAACGGCGAATATCACGATGCCGAACCAACGGAATTCGGGATCACGCTCAGTGCGTTACAGCAGAGGTTGCACAACCGAGCCAGGTCTTCGGGTCTTATCCTGAAAACGGAAACGAAGGGTCTTGGAGGACGTATCGGATTTCAGTACTTCAAGTCTACCGAAGAACGAGATGCTAAGTGGGCTGTAGAGTACGATGACGGATATGGCGACAAAGGACCTGAGGACTAAGATCAGTGGAGCCACCGCTTAAGCATTCGAAGATGTTATGGGAACAATGGCTCGACGGACGTATAGTCCGTGTCGAGTACGAAACAAGATCCGAGATGCTGTCATTCAGGTCTATGCTATTCACGAAAGCTAGGGCAGCTCGTAAGTTTGTCAGGTTTCAATGTAGTCGTGACATGACTCGGGGGCTACTCAATTTCCAGTGTTACGAGAGCCGCGCCGAACGTTGCGCCGCCCTCTCTTGCCCGTCTTTAGGGAAGAAACACGACCACTGGTGGGATTAAGGGAAACTCGCCCTGTGGGTCTTTACCTTACCAATAACCCGGCAAAAGATCTTGAAAGAGCACCTAAAAAGACCCTTGTGTTCCGTTGTAGCCTCACTATATAATAGAATTAGCAACAAAACATCAACACCTATCAACTAAATAGCACCACACAGAGACAGGAGTAACATGCGTAACTACCTGTACAAGGAGCGAGAGCTCCGCCTAGTCGAACTCGAGCAGCTAATGGCTGAACGAGAGGCTAGACTTCGAAACGGACAGACTGACTCAGAATCTAGCCGAATCGAAGATCGGATCCGATCGCTGATGAGTCCTGGTATTGGATGTAAGGCAGGTCAGAAGCTTGGTAAGCGACCTGTATCTAATCAAGGAACTCTGAACCAGAGGATCATTGCTCAAAGTCCTGGCTCGTCACGATTCTACGGCTTGGATTTTGTCAAAGCCGTTTATAGTGACAGAACAGGACAAGAGCAAGAGGATTGGACGAGAGAGTTCTAAACAGGCGTAGGAGATGATAGGCCACATCAGCCTATCATCTTCGCTCAGTAGTCGCGGGGTCTACTGAGAGGAGGTAAGACCTTGTTTAAGTTTCAGATTCGATGCAACACGCACACCTCGGCGGTAATCTCCGCCGAGTCCAATCCAGCTGCTGATGCTGCGCCGTTCGTTTTCTTCAAGGACGGAGCGTACTGGAAGTTGGACGATGGCAATTTGTACTGCACAGGAGGAGAAGGAGAGCACGAGTTCTCTGGTACCATCGTCGATGACGATGGTAACTTCCTAGCGTACATGTAAACGTAGAGGTGTAGGAGAGTCTCATCAGCTCTCCTACATTTCCAGTTCGAACGATCACGGGGTTCGTTCGAGCCACTCCAATCCATCACACTGGAGTAACGAATGAAAATTCCAAAGCAGTACCATCCAGAGGGGATGGCGGCACTCATCGCTGTCATCGTTGCGCCTTTGGATGTGGCGGACCTACCGTTGGATCCATCTGGCAAAAAGACTGCCATGAAGAAAGCGGTCGATCGTCATCGCGACAGAGTGTTGCAGATGGCCGCACAGTTCTACAAGATCAATCCGTGCGACTTCGACAACACGGTAGATTGGCACATCCGCCAAGGAGCAAGTGCCAACAACCTCGCCAAGCTGGATCGGCGGAACATTTCGTAAAAGATCAACGGTAACTCGCTAGGGATGAGTTATCCAGGTCCTAAACGTTCGGCCCTAAACGGTCAGAATCATCAGTTGACCGTTGAGATAGAAAGGCCGGTAACATGATCAACAAGGGTAACAAAGGGAGTCGCTACCTGGTAGTGTACGACCCGAGGGAGCTCCCAAAGATGAAGGAGCTAACGGAGCGCCTTCATAAGATCGATTGCGACTTCTGGGGAGAGCAGGAGCGTAACACCGAACCCATCGAGGGCTACTTTCCGGAGGTAGGAGAGTAAGAACAAGGACGAAACAGCGATTGTCGGGAGACGAACGTTGTCCGTAGGTAATGCCTACGCCGACGAGTCCATCACTCCGAAGGGAACAACTGAATGTCCGAACACAAGCAAGACATCGTCGACTACCTGCAGGAGATCGCAGGTCTCGACACCGAACGCGAGGGAGACATCGTCAAGGTGGAGATCTCGCTACACTCGGACTTCGATCTAATCGTCTGGCCATCCGATGGTGAGGCGGCTTACTTCAAGTTCGGCGAAAGCGGTGACGCGGGAGACGACGTTCTCTGGCGGGTAGAAGCTCCGAAGGGAGACTGATATGGTCTACGGACTGTTTGTCAGGATCAACGGAGATTGGCACTTCAAGGCCATCGTGACCGCTGAGTGGGTTGAGGCGCATCGAGAGGCCTTGGATGTGCTCTTCGACGGCGACTGGACTTGTCCACCGCTGCCGGAGTAACAAAGGGAAAGGGTTGGTCGGCTGAAACAAGGCCGTAGCATCGAAGCAGCCAATCTTCGAAAGGAGGCATTCATCGTGCCTACAACTATAAAGGTCGCCCGTAAGTACAAGGTGGAAATCGATGACGCTACACTCAGCGATATCCGCACTTTGGGATACGACGAGAAGGCACTCTTCGATACCATGACTCGGATGTTCGAGATGGGCGAAGAGGAGGAAATCCACTGGGTTCGCGGAATTAACGAGGACGGTGAGGCCTTCGAAGGCTGGGTGGACGACGGCTGGAATCTAGGTATTCGCCTCTATACTGTCAGCGGCTGGGAGATTGCAGCTCTCGACGGGTTAGAAGTCGGCGCTGTAACGCTGAACGAGAACCATGGAAAGACTGTCTGGTTCGCTCTTCGTTCCTACAAGCAACGACTTCATCTCGACCTTACCAGCAAGTACAACGGTCACCCGAGCTGGAGCCAAGAGGACGAGGCGTTCCTTACGGAAGAGCTCCGTAACACAGAAGCCGCCATCAAGGCTTTGACTGCACAAGGAGTTTCGTACTGAAACAGGGAAGCAACGGGTCAGCATCGAAGTAGCGCCGTTGCTCACGGACGGAAAGCCCCTGTGGGAATGATGAGACAGGGACCCGTTTGACAGTGGAGGGTGAATGCATAAGTACCTAACGGTTGTGTGCCCCGCATGTGGTGCTGCGGTTGGTAACAGGTGTGAGGTGGCTGATGGTACAGGCCGCCGCAGGTACCCACCTGCACAGTCGCACAAGGCCCGCAAGGAACTGTGGAAGAGTTTCAACGACGCCAGCGGTGGCAGCGTGTGGAGCAAGGATTCCACTGGTGGGTTGGTCAAGAACGGCGACAACCGAGTACACCAGGAGGATGACAGCTTTGGACCATCGGAGCCAGCAGTAGACCATGGCAAGGAGAACATCCTCGCCGATTGGGCTACGACCTTGTCCGGATCACGGGAAGAGCGGATCCAGACGGTTCTCTGGGCAATCAACTTTGCCCGGTCGATCGGAACGATCCAGTCAGCCATCGATCGTAGCATCGCCGCGATCATCGTCGACGGCGTACGAAAAGGAGAGTAATGCTTCCAGGTAAGGGTGCACACCTCGAACTGAACGACCGTTATCTCAACTGGCTGCAGAAGGTGCTCGAGGACATCGACATCTGCTACAGCGACGAGGATGCGGACGACAAGGCGTTCGATCCCATCCTCGACTCGCTGCTGGAAAGCGAGATGAACCAGTGGACCGAGGAGAAGGACAACTTCGGCCGCAAGGTGTACGTTGCGATACCCTACAAGGAAGGTGAACTTCGGGTGACCGTCGTTCACACCAAGCGAGGCGAGATCAAGCTCGACATCCGAGAGTGGTTCGAGCCAAAGTTCTAGCTCCAGCTTCAGTCATCGGCGAGCCTCGGTTCGTCGTTGGCTGTGGAAGGAGGTAGCCATGCCATTGGTGCCTGTAAAAGAGTTCCGTTTTCCAGAGCCTGGACCAGACATGTTCGCGCTCACCTGCAAGAACCACCCGACCGCCGAGTACTTCACCAAGAACCCTTACCAGCGAGGTCTGCATGTGATCAAGCTTCCGGAGGGTAACATCGAACGGAGCGCTACGGGTGAATGCAAGTGCCCGTTCGGAGATCTGGTAGTAAAAGTCGACGAAAGCTCCTAGCTTTGTTCGCACACGTTCGGAGACGTGTGCGTTCATGGAAAGGAGGTAGTGTGAAGTACACACAAGCCCTTGAACACCTTCATCGGGCGTTCATGGGAGAGAACGATCTTGAGATACAGATCGTTCTGACCGACGGTCCAGGCACAGTGTACCAGGTGGGCGATCAGCTCGAGATCGTCCGCGTTTCCAAATCCCCCACTGGAATCGTACAAGTACATGCGAGGAGAGAACGTGCGTAAGGTACAACTCAATCCTGGCGAGATCAGGGCACTCCACGTTGGATGTCCGCTCTGCGGTCAGCAAAAGGGCAAGAAGTGCGCCTCCCTGAAGAACGTGGGAGCTGGACGGTTGGTTGCCCGGCCGCATCTGGCAAGGGTACGTCAGGCGCAGGACCTCCTGGAGCACAAGGCCAGGAAGTATACCCCCAAGCAAATGCGTAGTGGCAACGTGACGGACATCGGCCTCGACGAAAGCGGATTCGTTCCACACGTTGAGGTGACGGACCACAGCCTCGATGAGATCGTGCTAACACCCACGCACGACTTCCTTTCCACCATGTAGCAATGTTGGTCGACATCTAAGGATGTCGGCCTTCATGGTTACAAAGGAGGAAAACATGCCCGACCTAACCAATCCACAATACTATGCACAAGAGGCAGTACTCTGCTACGCTCAGTACCTTGAGATGCAGGAACTCGTAAATGAGTACGAGAAGCAGGCCCTTAATAGGGCTGGCAACAAGAACGACGCGTCAGTGCTCCTACGTGACAACAAGGGATACAAGGATGCGGTCGGCGACCGTAACAAGTTCATGACATGCGCCCTGCTCGCATCGAACATGGCAGTTATGTTGCGGTCGAATCCGGTAACGCCCACAAGGCGTTTGCCAGCTCAGAAGCAAGCCTGAGCACAAGCGTCTTCTCTCAACCAGAGGAGACGCTTGTAGTCAGACTTGATTGTCACGGTATAATTAAGGAAGACTAGCAAGGAGGTACAATGCACAGATCAAACAACATCATCCGGCCCTGCGAATCCAAGTGGAGTTGGGTAGACAGGGAGCTCGGTCGAATTGGTGGTGGCTGGCGTCGATACGTTCGGTCGCTGGACAAGTCGAAGAAGCGTCACAACGCTCCAGGCTACTTCGTCAACCTTTGGCATGACGCGGCCTTCGCGTTCATGACGATGAATGGAGCCGTAGGCGTCTGAGTAACCCACAGGGCTGGCTTGATTAACTGGCGCATCTCTAAGGAGATCGTTTTTGTCGAAACCTAACTACATATGGGGATGTAGCTCAATGGTAGAGCGCCCGTGCTTACTGGCTGCTGCACGGTATATAGAGGTTCGATTCCTTTCATCCCCTCGTGGCAAAGATCAAGCACTTCGGAGTTACCATCGATGAGCTCCGTAACGTGATCGACATCATCGACACCACGATCAAGGGCAAGTGGAACAAAACCGTTCCGATTATTCCTGGTGACCCGAAGCAGTTGCGTCACCCTGACGCTGGTTGGATTGGGGAGTACTCAGATGCCTGAGTGGATGATCATAGTCACCGCCTTTTGTACTGGGTGGACGTGCGCCTGCCTCTTTCTCAAGTTCGTTGCTGGTTGGCATCCGATTCTTACTAGGCAACAGGCTCGTCGCATGCACAAGGCTAAGAACCATGACTACATTTAATAGCCCTCAAAGAGACACCTTGTAGTCGCGAGGTATGTCCAGCGTATAATTGAATTAGCAAGCAAGAGAATAGCCACAGCGTAACAGGAAGCTACAGCTTGTGACTGTTCTCTTGCTTGTTAACGTCAAACCTGGAGATGACAAGTGAAAACGTTCCGAATCATCGACACCGTGCGGGTCGTCACTGACGTCGAGTACACCGAGGCCACCTACCCTGGTATGGACCTCGACAAGGCTCGGGCAGCTGAGATGGACGCCGACGACGAGACCCGCTGGGAAACCGTGATGATGGCTATGCAGATGCGGGAGCCCGGCGACGGGATCGAGCAGACGCGAACCGTCGACCTGATCGACACGGACAACGGGGATGTCGCTTCACGACCGATCCCGGACCTTCCGCGCACTCCGACGGATGGCCCAACGTTCCTCACGAGGCCTGAGGCAGGGCATCGGGAGCCGGGGATGAAGTTCAACATGGTCGAGAAGGATACGACCGACGATCAGCTCGACAAGATCGCCGACGCCGTCAAGGAAGGTCTGGCAGCCGACGCTAACGAGGCATTCGTCTTCCAGCCCGAACAGCACGGCATCTAACTGAATACTTGCCCGCCTGTATTTTAGGCATCAGGACACGTCACCGATCACCCGGCGCATTTGCTAGGCAGAGCTGACGGAGTAAGGTTCAAGTCCTTACGGGCAAGCGAGGGCCGAGAAAAGAGCCCCAAAACAATTTTCAAGATCCCTCTTGCAGTCCAAGCAGCACAACCTGTATAATAAAAGTAGAAGGCAATACAAAAGCTTACCAGAAAGGCAACACGATGACCATGACAACTCCAAACTTCGACGACACCGAAGTCAAGTCGACCGACGGCGCCGTAGCAACCGAGCAGGTCAACGATGGCGACATCGAGGGCACCGGCGAGGACGCTCTCGACGCGGAAGTCAACGACGACGCCAACCTCGACGTGGACGTGCCGGACGACACCGACGAGGTTCCCGCGGAGGCCGTGAAGACCAATGCAGCGAAGCCGGCGAAGGCCAGCACCGCAACGCCTCGGACGAAGGCCCCCGAGGGGTACGTGAAGCCGGTCGAGTTCGCGAAGATCCTCGGAACGCACCTGAACAAGGTCGTTCCGCCCCAGGTGGTGTACTCGTACATCAAGAACAACCAGGGTGAGGGTGCTCGGAACCCGTTCCCGACCCACGAGATCGAGGGCTACGCCTGGTACATCAAGCCCGAAGAGGGTCTGGGGTGGTGGGACGCGAAGAACACTCGCGTCGCGGCTTCCAAGGACGAGCGGGCCAAGAAGGCGGCTGCTAAGGCCGCTGTACCGGCTGCCGCTTCTCCCGATGCGACTCCGGTTGTCGAAGCCGAGTAACAAGGTAGGATCCGAACACGCCGTGAGGGTGCCCGATCGAATTGGGCCGGATCCACGAGCACAGCCTACGACAGTGTATGCCCAAAACGCTAAGCCACGACTGTAGGCTGTGCCGCTTTATAAATCCCCCTCATCAGGAGATAACATGCCGAACGTGAACGAGAAGTCTCAGACCAGTGCCATCGCCGGCTACTTCAACGCGGGCACGGCCAAGCGTCCGCTCGTCGACTTCCAGAAGGAGCTCAAGGCGCTGACCGAGGACGACAAGCGCGAGCTGGCCGAGGGTGCCTGCGCCATCATGGGCTGGACGCTCAAGGGTTAGGCTTCTGCCCTCACACGATGGGGCAGAATTGGTTCCTAGAAGCATTCTGGTGAATGCGTCCTTTTCGGATTGGAAGATTGTGGGTTCGATTCCCACCTAGGACTCGGCAATGGCAAAACGTACGACGAATTGGTTCCGGGAGCATGACGACCAGGTATGCGTTCCGACAAAACGAGTTCGCCCGTAATGGTTTGTCAGGTCCATTATAAAGCTGCTGCCACCCGTACGCAGCAATGGCTGACGCGGGTGATGGATGAAGCAAGGCCCTTGGTGACTGAAAGCCTTGGACCCTGAACGAGGCCGTTGTATCTGCATCGAACGTAGAGTTTGCAGCTATGTCAACGGATAGTAAGGGACCTTCGGACGAGTAGGAATCGAGGGATCATGAAGAGGCGAGGCCCTAACGGGGACGTAGAGTCGCGAAACCACTGGGACAGAATGGGGAGTAGCTCAAAAGCCGCTGAGATCCGTTCGTGGGAGACTGAGAAGCGTACGATCCGTTAGGGCCAGACCTTCACCATCAAGGAGTAGACGTGATCGACGGAAACTTCATCGACGGGTTCTACGTTGGACGTGAGCCCGTGTACGACAAAGACGGAAACTACGTCAGGCACGAGCCTATGTACGACAAGATCGAAGAGCGCCTGATGAAGGCGTACAGTCGTACCGACGTGGCAGCAACTCAACAACTGTTCGAAGCGCTCTATGGTCGAAAGGAAACCGTAAAAGTGACCGACAACTACGACGTTGACGACAAGGTCGCGGCGATCCGTCGTGAGCGTGCAATGGAGAAGGCCGTCGCAGACAAGCTCGGCCTGATCGCGGACTTCGGTCCGAACGGATGGGGCGACGGAACCGTTCTTAGGTTCCGGAAGGGCTTCACCGGTTCGGACACGATGTACACCTACGCGGCCATCGTGATCTCCGACAAGTTCTACACGACCGGTCCTCGTGGCAGCGTGTACACGTACGACGAGTTCGTGAACTGGCTCGTCTCCGGCGATAAGCCGACCACACGGAACGACATTCACGAGCTGTTCGGATAGCACGTCGTGGGGAAGTACGCTAGCCTGGCAGAGTCGGGTGAAACAGACCGATATGGAGGGCGAGAGGTCACCACGTTAAAGGGCGCATGTCGGTAGGGGTTAGGCCGAATTTAGGTAAGACAGGACCGGTAAGCATTACGATGGAGTCGTAGTGAACTGCCGGTCCTTCAAGGGGATGTAGCTCGAAGGTACGAGCATCGAAGTGCGGGTCGGAAGGCGCCAAGTTGACCTCTCTTCGAAGGTGTAGGTTCGATTCCTACCATCTCCACGCTAGGACTTTACTGAAGGGTGAATGGGGTGCGCGGGTGATGGCGCAGCACCGAGGAAGGAGGGGTCGGCCAGGTCTAGCAGGCGGCTAGGCTTGGTCGGCCCCTTTTTCTTTCCCCACGAAAGGATCATGAGAGGAGTGACATGAGTATGTACAAAGTCCACCTACCGAACGCGTTTCCGTACGTATTGGAACTACCGCCCGAAGATATTCGTAAGATCGTCGACATGTTGATGTCAAGCGATCGTACGGATGTTCCGCAGGGTAGTAGCTTTGCCGTAACCGTCGATGCTCACAATGGTAACTGGCGACTCTGGGTGTCTAACGCCAGCTACCAGTTCATCACTACCGAGTACTTCAACCTCAAGATGCGCCACTAAACCAGATCGCCCCTGTGGGGATTTGCTTCACGCATACCACGTTGACAAGGGTCGGCAAATTAGACCCTTGTAGTCAATACGGTATCCTACGGTATAATAAGAATAGGAGGAAAGAGTGTTGAAACTTGAATTAGACCTTGACGACGAAGAGAAGGGCATCCTTCTTGACGTGCTTGACGAGGCTCTTGGTCATGCTAACAGTACCCTCGAGTACATGATCGACGACGAAACGCCTGAGACGATCGAAGAGTTCACGGCCGTCGTTGGGACTCAACAGCAGCGTATCGGGCTGCTGCAAAGGATAACGCAACATCTGAAGGCGGACTTCTGAAGGAGGGGGATTAGTGATAGACGGACGAGCTTCTGAATCGAGTACGGATCTGTCTCAAGGTGATCTTGAGATCGTCCCAGCCATGTTCGAGCATGCGCAAAAGGTGTATGCGATGATGGCTCGACAAGCCACATTCGGCAGACTTGAGGATGGCGGCCTTTTAACGTACGAAGGACACCTAACAGGGCTGTTCAAGGAGCTTCGGCTGAGCGTTCCGTACTACACCACGATCAAGAACCATCTCACAGCGATGGGTTGTATCGAACAGACCCGTCGTGGCGGCGGTAATGGAACGAGCAGATGGGTTCTGTGGAAGGAACCAGAGCTTGAGGCTTGGAAGAACACAAAGCCAAGTCGTGTTCGTCACGGCAACAAGCAGACCATTATCGAACAGATGGTCAAGGACATGGCAGCACGCATGCGAGATCTTGAAGCGGCCATCGACAATCTGAAGGAAGAGAATCGGGCACTAATGAAATGGACCAACTTCAATGAGTGAGTCAGTCGAAACAACATTGGAAGAGGCAAGCCGGTGTCCGAAGTGCGGAGAGATCGGCGAGCTTACCCAGAAGAGAGCACTGCGAGGGAGAGGCATAACTCGTGGAGCACAACTCAACATCTATACCTGTCGCAATACACGTTGCAGGTGGTGCAACGAAGTGTGTCGAGCAGTACAGGTAAACCCTGACGGAACAATTCCACCACCACTGATGAAGCGGGAGAAGCAGTTCCCCAAGGTTCCCGACATCGGCGATCAGGTTAATGCAGCGCTTGAGCGTCAGCTTGGCCTAGAACTAGGTGGCGGCGCCGAGGTCAACAGATGACCGGATTGTTACTAGCTTCCTTGGTAATAGTCATGATGTACCTTGGAAGTTGGATCAGCATCGATATAAGAGACTCAAGAGAGACAAACCGCTAGGTAAAGACGCTTAAACACCAGATTCCTTTGGTCTAATAGCTAGTCTACTTTGTTAGACATCAGGTTAGATGTTTCTTAGTTACTAGCTATTACACGAACGGAATCCGGAACGAAAGAAGGCATTGTGGCAACACGACGCGAAATGAGTATGCAGGCAACAAAGGACTTGCATATGCTAAACCTGGGTTGGCGTGAGTTGTTCGGATCCGGTAGCGACGAATCCATCGTGGGTAAGTCCAATCAGGACATGTACCATATTCCGAGTGGCCTCCGTGATCTGATCGACAAGATCATAGAAGAGGGAATCGACTACATCAACGTGTCCCTTGAAGGTACTGAGCACGCCGAAGACTGGGAGCCAGAACAAAGGTTCGACGCCGTCTTTAATGGTCTAGTACACGTCAGCCGTATGATGGCTGGTCGGTTCTACCAGCTTGGACAGCATATGGTAACACGTCTACCGTACGACAAGCTCACTCCATGTCCTTGTTCAACTCTCGTGGACGACGAGCTGGATGAGTTCCTAAAGATGGCGGCGTTGGTAGACGTGCCACTTCCGGACTTGAAGGGTGAAGGTTTTGTGATCAAGAACTTTGATCGCAGCAAGAAGCCGGAGTAACACATGAAGTTGTACCCCTTCCAAAAGGTAATGGTTGACAAGTTCGAGTATGTGCCTGGTGTACTTTGCGGCGACGACATGGGTACTGGCAAGACAGTTGAAGCCCTAGCACTTGACTTACGAAGACGGACAAAGCAGCTGGATGGCTACAAGCAGACAGACTGCAAGACGTTGATCATTGCACCATCGACGGTTCTATCGTCTTGGTACGATCACATCAAGCGGATCTGGGTCGGTGCCAGGGTTGTAGTAATCAATCCGAAGAACCGACAAGACCTTATCAACAAGCTACATGAACCATATCACTACTACGTCGTTCACTGGGAAGCACTACGCCTAGTGGAAGAGCTGCGAGACGTTCATTGGTGGCATATTATCGCCGATGAAGTTCACCGCGCCAAGAATCCTAAGTCGCAACAAACACAAGGGCTGAAGAAGCTTCGTACAAGCTACAAGACAGCGTTGTCTGGAACCCCTGCAGACAACGCACCCCAAGACCTTTGGTCGATCCTAAACTGGCTGTACCCTAAGGTGTGGTCTAGCCACAACAGGTTCGATAACTACTTCGTCAAGATTCAAACCCATAACAAGGGTGCCTGTTTCGCCATCATGACCAAGGAAGACGGAACAGAAGAACCTTGTGGTGGATATCACAAAGGTACGTTCAAGAAGGTAACGGGTGTAGCACATATCGACGAGCTGGCAGAAGCCATTGCGCCGTACTACATCCGTCGCCTGAAAGAAGAAGTGATCGACGATCTTCCGGAGAAGTACTATTCGGAGATCAAGGTCCAGCTTGCTCCGAAGCAACGTCGTATCTACGATCAAATGCGTAGTGAGATGCTCGCGTGGGTAGGAAAGCATGAGTCTGAACCTATCGCAGCACCGATCGTTGTTGCGCAGCTGATACGATTGAAGCAGTTCGCTCTCGCCTTTGCCGAGCTAGAGTGGTTCATGAAGAAGAATCCTGAAACAGGCGATGAAGAGGGATTCACCAGAGTCAAGCTGTCGGAGCCATCATCCAAGCTCGACGTAGTTATGGAGAAGATTGGTGACAATCCTGACAAGCAAGTCGTTGTTTTCAGTGAATCGAAACAAATTATACGACTGCTCGTCGCCAGACTCAAAGCCGCGAACGTCTCTCACGTGGTGCTCACTGGTGACACACCACAGCACCATCGCGGTAGTTTGGTCGACACGTTCCAAAATGGGAGTGCACGCGTATTCGCTGGAACAATTCATGCGGGTGGCGAGGGCATTACACTCACAGCCGCTTCAACAGTCATTTTCCTTGACAGGACATGGAACCCATCTAAAAATCGGCAGGCTGAGGATCGCCTTCACCGTATCGGTCAGAAGAACGCCGTCGAAGTAATAGACGTCGTTGCTGATGACACGGTCGATCGTGGCCGCTTGCAGATGATCAAGCTCAAATGGTCCTGGTTGAAGCAACTCCTAGGTGACAAGACAGTAGTAGAGATCGAGGCGTAATGCATATCTATTATCACTCCTCAGGTAAGACCGATCTCGATGCAATCCGCAAGGATGCTCATTACCGAGTAATGGATGCAATTTGGCCTGAAGAGTCACTCATCCATCTTCACCCCAAGCACGAACCACGAAGCCCGAGTAACAATTTCGAGCTAGTAGAAGTGGAGTGTGCGGTGGGTCCTAAGGACCGTAGTTCCGAACTCCCTGACCACGAGTGGGTACTCTTCGCTGAGCGGCTCGAAGCATCCAAGCCAATCCTGTCCGATGAGGTATTCGTAGACCCTAACAGCAAGATACTGACTTGGAAGGATCCAAATGACAAGTGAAGTACCAGCAGACGCCGCACCTCAATTCGGGGTGCGGCTTCCTGTGTCCCCAGAAATCGAGCCAGACGGCTACCTAAAGATCAGCTTCAAGTCAGGCATAGTGGTAGTCCTTCTCTTCGCCAACATCAGAGGGTGGCGCCTTGAGAACGGTTGGCTTCGTGTCTTTTTCAGTACTGGTAACACAAGCTATCCTGCTTCTTCCGTCGAGTATGTCGAGTGCGAGTACAACTCGACCGAAGTTCAAAACCAGATCGAGGTTCAGCAGTTTGGTAAAGGTCCCACCGATATCTTCAGCTGCCCAAAGTGCGGAGGTGAAATCAGGTGAAGTACGTCCTACTCGAGTTCGACAGCGATGAAGACGCCGATGCATTTGCAGGCACAATGCAGACCGTTACTGAAGAGCCTACCCAGACCATCAGGGTGAAGGGCATCTTCAAGAAGCCTTCACAGTTCTGTGGATGCCCATCAGTAGCCAAAGAGCCGAAAAGCGTTCGAGGCGTCAAGTGGGGCTGGTGGATTCACGCAGCCTGTGGGAAGCCTCGAAAAGGTCAGTGGCAGCATCCTCGGAACCTTCTCGATCCGGCCGATATCCCACCACAGGAACGTAACATGTTCCTTGGTGTTGTGGAAGGAGGGCCGAAGTATGGAAGGACAGGCTCCTGGAAACCTGAGGGTTTGTAAGCATTGTGGTACATCCATTAAGTGGCGTGGGGAGAAGTGGCAAGCCACTGAGACGCTCAATCAGAAATGTCCGGAGAGTGCTTCGGGACATCGACCCAGCAACAAGCTTCGCCCGGACCAACTGAAGTCCATTGGGCAAGCAAAGAGTTAAGTACGTGCTTCTGCTAAACAAACACCCACAGGGCGGGTGGTAGGAATGTTCGCAACAAGTTATGTAGATCCAAAGTCATGGGACCGTGTTTGGTACGAGGTTCGTTGTAAATGCGGACATACTGCTCCGAGAAATGAACAAGCTTACCTGGCACGTAAAAACGCGGTCGCAAAAGGGTTCGTAAGGAACAGATGCGAAAGGTGCAGGTGAACATGGACGTTAACACAGAACTGGCTATCGATGCATTCAGGCGGCTGGCACGTGCCGAGCGTCGTGTCGAGAGGCTCACCGAGGAGCTGGAGATGGCCCTTCGGCACCCAATCGACCTGGCTGCATACGCCAAGGCAACGGACTCGGAGTCGGTTAAGTCATGACACTTATTCAAGAAAACCTAACCGAGATTGACGGACACTTTCAACTCAAAGTCGGAACTGAAACGGAACGCGAGACACTCCAAACCGGATCGAAGCCGCACGAGAATCCCCTCGTAGACGGAACCGTTCCTGTCTATGAGGAAGTCACAACAACTTGGTGGCGTGTGTACTTGTGGGGGAAAGAGTCCCGCGACGACGAGCCACTCATCGATGTCGACAAGAAGAAGGACGCAATCGACTTCCTTCGCAAGTTGTCGAACGAAGCACTGCAAGCCATCACAGTTCTGGAGAACATGGAATGAAGAAGGTCATAGTTTTGGTTGCAGTAGTGTTGACACTTGCTGCCTGCGATCCACATACGGGCGGGCATCCAGCTCATCGACCGACGCAGAGTGCTGCATTGAAGGGAGGTGAGGCCTAGAAAAGTCGCGCCAAGTCCATAATTCGCAACTAGCCTGGAGAGAAATGAAAAAGGTTCTACTCGCAGCATCCACAGCCCTACTACTCCTCGTCGGCATTCAGCTGGTTGCGGTGCAACCCGCATCTGCAGCTTGGGCCGACTGTCCCGCCGGTCTGTTCTGTATCTGGGACGGCGCTGGTGCAACAGGCAATCGACTGACACTCTCGTACAGCGGCTCCGGCGGTCAGCTCGTGTGCAACTTCCTCGGTGGCTACTGGGACAACCGAGACATCAGTGTGTACAATCGGCTCGGGTCTGGCAGATCGGTACTGTTCTTCAACAATGCCTGCTCGACGAACGGAAGCATCCAGCCGGTCGACGTGATCTGCGCTTCCTGCAACATCTCGTATTTCCCCCAATCCCCCGCCTATCGGACGTACTCGACCTACACGATCGGAGTCGCACGATGAAACGTGCTTTGTCCTTATTGGCAGCCCTACTGATGGTTGTCGTCGTAGGTCTCCTCGCGACGGGCTCGCCTGCATCGGCGGCGTTCTCCAACTGCCCGTCCAACAAGTTCTGCGTTTGGATCGACAGCAACGGCGGCGGAACGATGTACTACTGGGATACGGCCTATCTCGGTCACTGCCAGAACATCGGCTACCCGTTCAACGATCAGGTCTCGTCGATCAGGAACAACTACTCTTCACCCTGGAAGGTCAGCACGTACTACGATGCGAACTGCCTCGGCGGTATCACGTCGGACTACAGTACGTTCCAGGGCTACGTCGGCTCAGGTCAACAGATGAACCTGACCGGCTTCCACAACGACCAATCGTCGTCGTTCAAGGTCTACCAGTAGTGATCTGAAGGTCCCTCACAATCGGACTAATAGACTTTCAGTAGGACGATTGTGAGGCCCCTTGAGGTCAAATACGTGGTGCAGGGTATAATTAAGTATAGTATAGGGGAGGGTTAAAAATTGAATCTAAACGACTACATCGAAGCTAAACTTTCACACTCAATTCACACGAGCGAACGTCTCAGCTTCCGAGGATGTCGTCGACGTCACCACTGGTTGTTCGTCGACAGATGGTACCCTCAGACAACTCCCAAGCCGTTAGAGTTCGGCAGCGCCTTTCACAAGGCGATGGAGACCTGGTACGACCCGGATATGTGGGGCAAAGACGCTGAGACTCGCGAGACACTAGCTCTGCTTGCATTTAAGAACATGTGCATCGAGCAGAAGAACCACTACGTACAATTGAATAACGGACAGATTGACCCAGAGCTTGATCAGGACTTCAAAGAGCGTGTCGCGCTTGGCGAAGGAATGTTACGCTATCACTGCTCAAAGGTCAGTCCGAAGCTAGACGGATGGCGCCTCAAACCGATCAAGGTAGAGATCGAGTTCGAGGTGCCTATTTGTAACCCTGAAGGCCGAGTCGTTTGGTGTAAGTGCAACCAGTGCTGGAAGCTCTTCATGACACACTTCAAGGCAGATCCTGAAGACACTAGCCAAAAGGTTTCATGGCCTGGACTTCCTGTTACCTATGGTGGCCGTATCGACTGCCTGATGGAAGATGAGCATGGGCGCCTTTGGATCGTTGACTGGAAGACAGCAGCTCGTCTGTCCGGACAGGAAGAGGGCGACGCTCCCGACGAGTTCATCCTACTCGACGACCAGATCACTTCGTACTGCTGGGCCCTGTGGGTATTAGGACTCGACATCGCTGGGTTCATCCACCACGAGATCAAGAAGGCATTCCCGATCGAGCCTGAGCCGAACAAGGTCCAGCGTAAGGGATGTTGGTACTCCGTTAGCAAGTCGCAAAACACTTCGTACGACATTTACCTCGAGACCATCGGCGAGGGCGACCCTCAAGGTCTCGCAGCGGGAGCGTACGACAACTTCTTGGAGTGGTTGAAGGATGAAGGTCCGAGGTTCTTCAGTCGGAAGCAGGTACTTCGTACGCCGACAGAACTGGCTAATGCGGGATATAACATCTGGCTCGAAGCCATGGACATCATCGATCCGGCCCTTCGTGTTTACCCATCTCCCGGACGCTTTGCATGTACGTTTTGCGCTTACCGCCAACCTTGCCTTGGTACGAATCGAGACGAGGACGTCGAGTATATGTTCCTCTCGAACTATGAAAAGCGTATTCGTCGTTACTGGGAGATCGAACCCATGAGCACCGAGAGCAAGGGCGGACGATGATAGTCATGTGCGACTGCTCAGGCTTCGAGTACTGGTACAAAACCGACAACGAGGAAGACATAATTGTTGTGTGCGAATGTGGTCACACAACCACTGAACACCTCGATGGTAAGGGCTCATGTACCGGCGAAATAGAAATCAAGGGCAAACAATGAGACTGATCTGCAAGCTTCGGATCCACTGGCCACGCTACGCAGGCAAAGATGTCAAGGGGCACAACTACTACGTCTGCCGTTGCTGTGACGTGGTGATGGTATGAGGCACGTATGGGCAGTTGTTGCAGGTGTACTAGGAATTGGCAGCGTCGCTACTGCATATGTCGTAACCCACACAGGCCGCGACGCTACTATCGTCGCTAACGTTGCTATCATCGTCATCGCAGTGATGATCTGCTGGGTAGCGTTTTGTCAGGCAATGAACGGTAACTAAAGGTCCAAACCGATGAGGACCGCAAGAGAAGGAGAGCAATGACACATCCGAGAGTGATCGACGGAGTCAGCCGAGTAACAAGTCTGACGCCAGGAACGATTGCAGGTCTCAAGCTGGAGAAGGTCGCGGACGTACCTCCTCACTTCAACCTGATGATCTACGGCAAGTCAGGTGTCGGTAAGACTCGACTTGCAGGTTCAGCCTTCGCAGTTCCGGAGATGCGTCGAGTGCTGTACATCGACATCGAAGGCGGTGTGCTGACTCTCAGGAAGGAATTCCCTGGCGTCGAGCGAGTCCGAATCAAGACCTGGAAAGAGATGCAGGCTGTATACGATGCACTCTACGCAGGAGGTCACGGCTTCTCGACTGTCGTTCTTGACAGCCTGACAGAGATCCAGAAGTTCAACATGAATGAGATCATGCTGAAGCTCTTGGACGACAAGGGCGACGAGCGCGACATGGACGTCCCAAGCATTCGCGAGTGGGGCAAGAACCTCGAACAGACTCGGCGCTTCGTTCGTGCGTTCCGTGACCTTCCAATGAACGTGATCTTCACGGCGTTGGAACGTGAAGACATGGATCGGATGAAGCGACCCATTAAGCTCCCGTCACTCAGCGGGAAGATGGCCCAGGAAGTCGCAGCATTCCTGGACATCGTATTGTACTACAACATCAAGGAGGTGGTTGTAGACGGCGAGGAAACGCAGGTACGAGTCCTGCAGTCAGCGGCTACCGAGTCAACAGTTGCAAAGGACCGATCAGGTCTTCTCCCACCTGTCCTAGTAAATCCGGACATGGAGCAACTGTACGACATCATTGTCCGTCAGACAGGTATCATGAGCGCAGCTAAGATGGAAATCGAAAATCCCAAACCTACCAAACCAAACATGGAAGTAACCGACGAAGCGCTTGCGCTACTAAACCCAGGAGTAACAAGTGACTGATCCCAGCGATTACATGGAAGACATGGACGACGATGGCGGCTTGTACGTCAATTTCTCGGAAGAGGAAGCAGCTTCCGAGTCGCGAGACATCGAGCCTCTTCCGACCGGCAAGTACCTGATGACGATCACCGACGTGAACCTCAGGGAGTGCGGCCTGGCAAGCAAGAACCCTGGCAAGCCATACTACGCCATCGAGTTCACCGTCGTCGCCGACAAGAAGGGTGGACAGTTCGTCAACCGTAAGTGCTGGACGAACGCTATGCTCTTCAACCCGGCGTTGTACACCATCTCGAACATGATGAAGGCGCTCGGCCTTCCCGTCAGCTCAGGTCGGATGCGCGTACCTTCGCCTGACTTCTTGATCGGCAAGGTCATGATGGTCGGCGGCCTCTACGTCGGAGAGCAGAAGGACAAGCAGGACCCGAGCAAGACCTACCAGCCGAAGTTCGAGCCGAAGGGCTTCTGGGCCGAGGCGCAGTGGACTGCAGCTGCTGGAACCGCTACGACCAAGACCAAGTCGGGGGCGCGTTCCTCTCTGCTGTCGTAATGTACTGTAACTGAACTATAGTTACAGTAGAAGGCGAACGCCAGGAATCGGCGAGGTTAGCCTAGTAGGCCCGGGCCGAACGGGTGCTCATATGGAAGTTCGATTCCTGGCGTTCCTTACTAATTGAATAGGAGGTGAGTAATGGCAACACCGGCCTCGCCGGAAGAACAACGCCTAAGACAGGAAACGTTCTTCAAGCTGCTGTTCGGGACAGAAGCAGATGGATACGTATGCGTTGCGTACATAACAAACATTACAGGCAAGAAGGGCTTTACGGAAGAGTTCTTTAAGTACCCAGAAGACCTTCCAAGAATGATGCACCATATCTCCCAAAACAAGGCAACGGCAAATGTGTACTTCTGTCCCCAGCTCCTTAAGACTAACCAACGTGCGCCTGGAACAAAGAGCGCAAGAGTTAAAGAGAACGTCAAGATGTGTACAGCGGCTTGGGCTGATCTCGACGCGTGTGATCCATCACTTATGCTCGTCGCCCCATCGATCATAGTCCAAACGTCGCCCGCAAGATGGCAGGCCCTGTGGGTTTTCGACAAAGCAGTAACCCCCGCGGTGGCCGAGCAAGTAAGTAGGAACATCACGTACCACCACGTACCAGATGGTGCTGATAGTGGTGGCTGGGATCTTACGCAGCTGCTTCGTGTGCCTGGAACGTTCAACATGAAGTATGCACTACCGTACGAAGTCCAGATCTTAACGGCGAAAAAGACTTACTACCACATCGAAGACTTTAGCGACTACGCCGAATCACGAGTCAACACCCTTGACCATGATCCAATGCCTGAAGTGCTTCCCACCGAAGCTGCAGTAGACATCCTGCAAAGGTATCGAAGATCGATCAACCCAATCGTATTTAGCATTCATAGTCAACCGCCTAATGACGACGAAGAAGGTGGATGGAGCAAGCCGTTATGGCAGCTTCAGATGCTTTGCTTCGAAGCCGGTCTGTCCCGAGAAGAAGTGTTCGTTGTAGCTTCAGACGCAGCCTGCAATAAGTACAAGCGCGATGGCAAGCACCCACGTCTGTTATGGGAAGAAGTTTGTCGCGCATACCTTATGACGGTTGAGAAGCTTAACATCCTTGTACCTGAGACAGAAAAGCAAGCCCCCCTCATTACGCCTGACGAGCTCAAGTCTCTGGATGGCTACGAAACATTCGTCGAAAGGTACATAGAATGGGCCAGTACTCTTGGGGACGCGGCAGTAGCGTACCACCAAGCCGGCGCCCTTATGATCCTCAGTTCACTTCTTGCTGGTACGATTCGCTTGCCAACCTCGTTCGGGACCATTATGCCGAACTTGTGGTTCATGCTTCTGGCGGATACGACGCTGACACGAAAATCGACTGCTATGGATATAGCAATGGACATGCTGGACGAGGTGGACGACAACGTCCTCTTGGCAACAGATGGCTCGCTAGAAGGGCTCATGCAGTCACTAGAAATCCGGCCTGGAAAGCCATCAATGTTTCTGCGCGACGAGTTCTCGGGGCTCATCGAAGCGATGGCGCGCAAGGACTACATGGCTGGCATGGCCGAGGCTCTTACAAAATTGTACGACGGCAAGACCATGAAAAGAGTCCTCAAGCGTGAAACGGTGACGGTTAGGGAACCATGCCTCCTGATATTCGCAGGCGGGATCAAGACGCGAATCCAGTCGTTATTGACCCTAGATCATGTATCATCTGGTTTTGTCCCGCGGTTCTTGTTCTTAACGGCGGAATCGGATGTGAGTACCTTACAGCCTTTGGGACCTCCAACGGAGCAGAACTTGGCTGGACGTCAAGTCCTCCTCGATGAATTGGAAGAGCTTCGCGACCACTACATCTTTAACACCGAGGTAATCGTTAAGGGTAAGACCGTAGATATCTCGGAAGGTAGATGGAATGCGGAGCTAACTCAGGAGGCTTGGCAGAGATACAACAGGCTCGAAGCGACCTTGCTTTACGCAGGCGTAAATAACGACCAGCCAGACATCATGACGCCGGTGTACGACCGGTTGTCTAAGTCCATATTGAAGGTTGCTGTACTTATCGCAGCGTCGCGATTGCAGCAAGACATTGTAACTGTCGAGGTAGAGGACCTGTTGCTTGCAATCAAGTACGGAGAAGGTTGGAGGGACTATGCTACCGAGATCATCAACGGTATTGGACGTTCCGCCAACGAGATCCTACTGCAACGGATCTTCAAGAGTATACGTCGAAATCCTGGCGTGACTCGATCTCGATTGATGCAATGGTACCATCTCGAAGCACGTCAAGCCGACATTGTCTTCGGGACTCTCGAGCAGCGTGGGCTTATCTTGTCGTCACGTCTTGGGAGAACATTCGTTTACGAAGCAGTTGGAAGGATCAAGTTCAATGACCCAAAAGCAGTTAGCGCTAGCAATCGTTAGTGGTGGGCTCGATAGCACCACCATGGTATACGACTTGCTAGCGCAGGACTACAAGGTTGAAACTGTCTCGTTCAACTACGGACAGCGTCATCGCAAGGAGCTTATCTTCGCGTCGAACACATCGAGGGCGCTCGGACTTCGTCACAGCGTCATCGACCTCTCCGGCCTCACCCCATTCATCTCGAACAGCGCACTCACTTCGCACCCAGGTACATCTGACACCTACGGTACTGAAGGTGGCTGCAAGCACATCGACGTGCCTGAGGGTCACTACGCTCAGGACACCATGAAGCAGACGGTTGTACCTAACCGTAACATGATCATGCTGTCCATCGCATGTGGTATGGCTGTGAATCGTCAGGCGAATACAATCGCTATGGGCGTCCACGCAGGTGATCACTTCATCTACCCGGATTGTCGTCCGGTGTTTATCTACACGCTCGGTCAGGCAATGCTTGCTGGCAACGAAGGTTTTCACAACTTCGACATCGAGCTTGATCCGACCCGAGATGCTCAAGTCATCGCTGAAGGTTTCACTAGCGTAGCCAAGCCAATCACAACACCATACCTAAACTCGACGAAGGCCGACATCGCTTATCGTGCGCTGCAGCTTTGTGTTCCGTTCCACCTGACGTGGAGCTGCTACAAGGGCGGCGAGAACCACTGTGGCCGTTGTGGCACGTGTGTCGAACGTCTCGAGGCAATCGACGAGGCACTTCGCAAGTTCAACAACGAGCGCCCGGACGACTTCCCGTACACGGATTCAACGGTATACGACGACACTGAGTACTGGAAAATCGCCACTACTCATCGATCCATGGAGGCAAGTAACTAATGACCTTGCAGGTCAATGAGATCTTCGGACCTACGGTCCAGGGGGAAGGGGCAGCAAGTGGTAGACACTGCCTCTTCCTCCGGATGGCGGACTGTAATCTTCGGTGCACGTGGTGTGATACTGCATACACGTGGGCGTTCAACGCGGAGCTCGCCAGCAAGCTCGAAGTGCCTATCATTCACGACAAGGCTGCGAACCGCAAGACAATGCAGGTCGACGAGGTTATCTCCGAGCTTCGCAAGCTATGGGATATAGCTACTTGGCCTACCATGCTTGTCATTTCTGGTGGTGAGCCTATGATGCAGCAGCGCGATTTGCTGCCACTCATTCAGACGCTGACTGGCTGGGGAGATTCGATTCACATCGAGACAGCCGCAACAATAACACCAACGCTTCCATTCGATAGACACGTAGCACAATACAACGTGTCGCCAAAGCTGAAGCACAGTGGTAACATAATCAACAAACGTCGTCGCTGGGAAACGCTAGAGTACTTTGCACAAAGTCCTAAGGCGTGGTTCAAGTTCGTAGTAAGATCCACGGAAGACTTTCCCGAGGTCGACGAGATCGTTCGTGTCGCAGGTATTGATACGAATCGTGTAATGGTCATGCCTGAAGGTACAAGCGTTGCGCAGAACGTCGATACAGCTCGACGCATCGTGGACCAAGCAATTGCGCGTGGATACGGACTATCATTCCGTACACACATCCTACTATGGAGCGACACAAGGGGCAGGTAATGGGCGAGCATGTTAGAAGTTTCCTGGATGATGGTTACGAAGGGATAGAGCCCGAAGTGATTCCAATCAAGTATCGTGTCGAAGTATACGACGGGGAGATCGACCCTGTTGTGGTTTACTCGACGTACGGTGGGTGGAACGTCGAAGGTGCGTTCGTCATGGTATACGACGAGAATGGCCTAAAAATAGGTCATCTCCTTCCTCCATGTACCATGATCAAGACAGCCGAGGTCGCACCGGAGTCAAGTCGCTCCGAGCAGCTCGCCGACAAGATGACCGAAAAGGTCGAAGCAAATCTCGAAGCCGCTCAGATGCTTTTGCAACTGGGAGACGACTCGTGAGCCATCGAGCAGGTATCTACGTAAGTCACAATGCTGAGATCGCACATCGGCTCATGAACCTGCCAGGTAAGTGCGAGCACATTCATGGTCACTCGTTGCAGATCGAGATGCATATCGCAGGACATATCGATGAGAAAGGTCTTCTCGCTGGACTCGATTTCGGATCGGTGAAGAAGGTCTTTCGTACGCTCATCGACGAGCAGCTCGATCACCAACTCCACCTCAACTACAAAGATCCATGGTCACGTGAACTCATCAACGATCACCAGTACGATCCCATGAAAGAAGTTCCGGCAATCTCATGGAGTACTTTGCCTGGTCTGCGTACATGGCCAGGAGATCCTACGACGGAAAACATCGCCAAGTGGATCTGCGAAGCCATGTGCGACAAGTTTGGAGCCAAGTTCCCAATAAGGATCTTTGTCCAGGAAACAAACACCAACGGAGCTGAGTACCAGCTACCATAAGGAGTAGCATGTTACGTACACGTACAGGCAAGCAGAACCGTAAGGGTGCTATCGATCGTATGGCAGCACTATTGGAGAAGAACCTTCTCAAGCGTCTGAAGAGCGAAGGCGCAGACGAGAAGGAGATCGCCAAGCACCGAAGCGAGTCGGTTCCGAATCGTGCGCACCTCCGTTCGATGGGGATGAATCACACCCGACGTACGGGAAAGCCATTCGGACGTCTCACCCGCTTTCGTCTGTCGCCCCCATCGCTACAGACGTTGGTCGCCATTCACCAAGAACAGGACAACGGTGCTATACGGAAGATCGTTGTGCCAAGGGCTCAATTCGAAAACAAGGACGCCTAATGCCTGGAGAACAACCAATACCTGAAGAGTTGCAAGGCGTGTTCGAACGAATGGGCCTGGACTTAGTCCGACGGAACCATCCATCTCTTGCACATATGTTTGCCGATCCTGAGAAGGAGGCGATCGAAGCGGCTGAGGTACTTCTTCGTACTTCCGCAGGTCTCGACGTCAACGACATACATGGTCAGGACACACCAACACGATTCGTTCACATGCTGAAGGAGCTTACCGAACCACTTCCGATCAAGTGGAAGTGCTTTCCGAATGATGGAATGGACGAGATGATCATCGTCCGTAACATTCCATTCGTGAGCCTCTGCAATCATCACGTTATCCCGTTTATTGGGAAGGCAGACATAGGCTACGTGCCGGGTGAGTTCGTGGCCGGACTAAGTAAGTTCGCCCGTGTTGTACATCACTTCGCCAAGGCTCTACAGGTTCAGGAACGACTCACTCAACAGGTTGCAGACTTCCTCGAGAAGAACCTCAAGCCTCGTGGCGTTGCGGTTGTCATGGAAGCAGAACACCTCTGCATGACAATTCGCGGTGTACAAACACCGGGCACTAAGACGTACACGGCCGTCATGTCAGGTGTATTCAACGATCACACCCGGACCGCAAAGGCCGAATTCCTTTCAAGATTGAATGGTGGTCACTAATGCCTGATATAACCGACGACTTCAAACGTCAGGCTGACGAGGAGCACATGACCTTTCGTGGGTCAGCCGAGGCTGAAGAGGCCGCACAAGAGCTCGCAGGGGTCGTCTTCGCCTTGAGTGAAGAGTTCGATCGCATGACCGAAGAGCGTCATGGAATGGGCGCCGAGAAGTATGGCCCCGGAAAGTTCCTAACCGTCGATACCATCGAGGAAGCGCTCCACGAGATCGTCGATCTAGCCAACTACGCCCGATACACCTACATCAAGCTGCGTCTACTACAAGAGTCAATCGCAGCTGCACTTCCACCGGACAGTCTCGAGTCAGGCTTCATCAAGTCCTCCCGATTCACAAGCGTAAAGGAACAGTAGTGCGCGCAGCATTAATCCCTCCTAAGGGGTATGAAGAGGAAGCACTTCACAGTGACATCCACCTAGTGTTGCCACTAGCCTCGCTGCGTCGCAACCTTTCATACCTGAGAACATACGCAACAGCTCGGGCACGTGGGCACTACATCATCCTAGACAATGGGTGTGCTGAGAATCAGCTCGCTAACGGTGAAGATCTTCTGAACTTCGCCCGAGCTATCAAGCCGCACGAGATTGTTGCACCTGACGTTATGAACGACGCAGCTGCAACACTCGAAGCAACAAATGCCTTCCTAGACGAGTATGGTCCGGAAGCATCGAACTACAACATCATGGGCGTACTACAAGGACAGGAGCTAAGCGACAGACAGTTCCTGCTAAAGAAGTACGCTCAGAATAGTTTGATCACCGCCATCGGGATTCCGAAGGTCCTCGTTACACATGAAGACCTAGAGATCCGTCGGAAGATCGCACGTGCTATCCATAGAGTCTATCCAAAAAGGTTTAAGATCCACTTACTCGGATTGAACAGCATATATCCACAAGAGATGTATCACGTACAATTCGAGGGAGTCCGATCTATGGACTCAGCACAGCCGTTCAAGCTGGCAGAGGTTGGTAAGCAACTTACCACAATCGATGCCTGGAGCACACGACGATCCGATTACTTCACCGTGAAGAAGGAGGTTGACCCTAGAGTACTAGCAGCTAACATTCGAATCTTCAAGGAATGGGCAGGACAGTGAAAGCTGAAGCGCTAGGAGCTGATTGTTCCCACTGCCCGCTGCGAGACGCCCCGTATGTGCCTTCGCAAATCCCACAGGGGGTGAAAGCAGCTGGAAGAGATCTGTGGCGCCCGAGAGCTGAAGGCGAACGTAGATTAGTTGTAGTCGGTGAGGCTCCTGGTTTCTACGAGGGGACTTACGGAAAACCATTCACGGGACCTAGCGGAAAACTGCTGGATGCTGTACTTAAGCATCACAGTATAAAACGAAGCGAGGTACTTCTTACCAATGTTTGTCTATGTAGGCCTGAGAGTAACGCAACTCCTCCTCGTAGTGCGGTTACTGCATGTAAGGCTCGTCTCGCACGGGAAGTACAGCAATTCGAGACTACCGATATCATTGCACTTGGCGGCACGGCGGGCACCCTTCTGGTTGACGATCCAGGCACAATTACCACTCTCCGAGTTGGCCCACCTAAGACTGGCGCAAGATTTCTCAGTGCAAATGCGGGCGAGGCGAATCATATCCGGGTTGTTCCGACTTGGCACCCGGCGTACTGCCTGCGCAATGCAGATGCGTTTCCAGCGCTCGTTTCGGATATAGGGAAGCTGAAGGAGAGTAGACGTGAGTCTTGGCGTGAACCTGAGTGGCGAGCATTTGACGATGTTGATCAGACGCTCGCAGTCATCGACGAACTGGAACGACTTGAGGGACCTCTCGTTATCGACATTGAGGTGGGTATTGAGAAAGACGTCGCCGGCGATGACCACCCGAACAACTACTCTCTACTTTGCGTGGGAATTGCTTACGCAAGGGGACGAGCTGTGGTGTTGGGTGAGCATCCACTTACCGACCCTAAGGTGGTCAGTCGACTGCGGGAGCTCTTTCGTGGAAAGCGACTCATTGCTCACAACGGCAAATTTGACCTTGCCGGACTTTACCCCAAGCTCGGAGCCCTCGAGCTCTGGTTCGATACCATGCTCGCCTCCTACTGTCTCGACGAACGACCAGGTAACCATGGTCTTAAAGTCCTCGCAGTAGAAAAGCTTGGCGCTCCGAAGTACGACGACGAGATCAAGCGGTTCATTCCTAGGCGTGGTAACTACGCGAACATTCCACGACCAATCCTCTACAAGTACAATGCATATGACGTAGCATGTACTTGGGAACTGTACGAGCTATTCACAGAGGCGATGGAACGTGAGGACGTTCGTAAGGTCCATGACTTCCTGGTTAAGGCTTCCAACCAGCTCATGTTCCTAGAGTTGAATGGGATCCAGATCGATCGGGATGCCATGGCGAAGCTTGAGACGGAGTACCTCAACCGTCTCGATGGCATCGAGAATGAAATGGACGTCGTCATCCAGAAGTCAACAGGGCATTTGGATGATGGTGCATGGCTTGGAATCAACCCACGATCGCCGAAGCAAGTTAAGGCGTATCTAGAAACGCAGAAGGTGCAAGTTGCTTCTACGAACGAAGAAACACTCACAGCGCTGCTCACCCGACTGCCTGTTGGGAGTGCCCGAAGAGAGTTTGTCAAAGCTCTTCTCAGGTATCGACGACAGCACAAGCTCTACAGTACATATATCGCTGGAATCCGCAAACGAATGTACCGCGGACGTGTTTATACTACTTACATGCTCCACGGTTCGACGTCAGGACGGTTGGCATCTCGAAATCCAAATCTCCAGAACATTGTACGTGATAAGGAAATTAGACGGCAGTTTGGTGTCACACGACCTGAGAATGTCCTAATCCAAGCCGACTACAAAAACGTCGAAGCTCGAGTGATGACGTTCCTAGCTCAGGACGAATACCTCCGACAAATCCTGAGCAATCCTGATCCGGACTACAAGTTCTTCAACGAGTTGTCCGATCAGTTGTACGGCTCAGGCAAGTGGGGCAAGGAAGAATACATTCGAACTAAGGCATTCTTCTACGGCATCGGTTATGGTCGAGAGTCTTGGTCCGTCGCAAAAGAGTATAACTTGTCGGCTAGTGAGGGCGAGAAGCTATACAGAGGCTTTACGAATCTGATCCCGGACGTGATGAGGTGGCAAGAGGGTATCAAGGCGCATGTACTGTCGGGCAAGCCCCTTGTCACTCCATTCGGAAGACATCGACGATTCTGGTTGATCACGGATCAGAACAAGCGAGAGGTGATGAATGAAGCGCTGTCCTACCTGCCACAATCAACTGCCTCCGACATCTGCCTTAGCGCTCTTATACGTCTGCGACCGATGTTGCGTGGTCTGGGCTTCATCCGACTTACTATCCATGATGCACTTGTGGTTGAGTGTGCAGAAACTAGGACAGACGAAGTTTCGAAACTACTCAGTACAGTCATGGCCGAAGAGGGAACAAAGTTTACCGACTACGTTCCCTTCCCCGTCGACATCTCCGTAGGCAAGAACTGGGGTGACTTATAATGATACGGGAACTATACTACGACAAGTCACGACGCAGGCACATAATCAAAGTGATTAATGGTAAGCACTCGTTGCAGCTTGCCTACACCGCCCTTGAATTCAGAGATGCTGACCTAGAAAGGGATTATCGCCTTTTGGAAAACAAACTCTGGAGCGCTATAGATACTGAGGGACTTCATGCCTAGAGGACAAGCTTCACCTGTAGGAACGGAGAGAGTGGCACCCAATGGATACCAGTACGTCAAGACGCCCGAAGGTTGGGAACTCACCTCCAGAGTTATTGCCGAGCGAAATCTTGGACGCACTCTACGTGCTCATGAGTATGTCACTTTCAAGGATGGTAACCGTACCAACCTCGACCCATCGAACATCATTGTCCAGTTTCGCGGACGCACATCACTGAAGCGTAAGCTGGCACAAGTCGAAGCACAGATCGAAAGTCTTGAGGCGACCAAGATGGAACTAGAACGTCGACTTAGGATCCAGGAGAACCTTTAGCTATGGTGCGAGACTACCGAAACAGGAAGAACGTCTCCATCAGGATTCGGAAAGTACTTCTTCGTCAAGATAACAAATGCATCGGGTGTGGTAAAAGCCTTGATGCTGGCAACTTGTATGAAGCGTCCAAAGGATTGAAATGCGGAGCATGTGTTTTAGGTTTTAGCAAGCACGCAGGAAAGTCTAATTAACGTCTAATAGTCTTAGACCTAAGAGAGACAAGATGAATGAGCTTCTAGGAAACGATCAGCGCAGTTTTGTCTCTCTTAGGTCTAACAAGTGAATCTAGCAACGCCCACAGGGGCGATAGGCCACAAGGAGGAATGGATGAAAAGATTTGGTGAAGCACTTATGTGGACCGGGCTTGGCTTGCTTTTCGGGCTCGCTATTGGATGGGTCGCTGCATTGATTATCCAAGGAGTGCGTGTATGATCATCGTTGCAGGTGGAAGACAAACAGGTAAGACCACAGCTGTGTGTCGATGGATTGCAGAGGACCCAGACAGGCGATGCGTGATCGTTGCACATGAAGGTCGTGCACAGTACATCATTGATCGTCTTCGTAGTCACATCCGGGACTACCCGTGGAAGCACCACGTCATTACTGCCAACCAGATCGGGATCGGCGGATACTCTCGAGGAAGGAACCCTGCGTTTCAGTTCCCTCAGGTAGCCATCGACGATGCCGAAGAGGTCTTCAGGGTACTGTACGGCGTGACTCTCGAGTTCATGTCGATGAATGCTACGTACATTCCACTCGGTCCAGCTCAACCAGATGTCGTCAAGGCTGAGGCAACGATCACTCCACAAATCGCAGCTCGCATCAATCCCCTAGGATTGGATAGGATTTAATGGTAACATTCAGCCCGATGAAGTTGATCATCGCAATGGACCCAGGAGGTACTACGGGCCTGGCGTACTGGACCTTGGACGACTTGTGGGGTCGTGAGCAGATCGACTGCTGCGATGATGACTTCCGGCTCAGCACGTTGTTCAGCCGGCTCGAAGGCATTTGTCGGTATGCGCAACCTTTCACAGGCCACAAGAGCGTGCACATCGTCTACGAGCCGTTCGAGTTTCGCAAGGACGAACGCGACCGCTACAAGATCGACTACACCGCAGCAGAGGTTGTAGGAGCTCTTCGTCTCTGGGCGTACTCTCGAGACTACGTCAAGCTGGTTCGATCCGGTGCATCAAAGGGTAAAGGCTTCTGGATTGACGATAAGATCAAGGCACTCGGCCTGTGGGTTCCTGGCCAGCGGCACGCCATGGATGCCACTAGACACCTGCTTGCCTATCGTTCATTTCAGTTGAACGATCTGTCGCTCTTCGAACCGTTTCGACCACCTGCAACAGGCGTAGAGATTCTATAAGCGTATAGCTACAGATAGAACACTAGCCGGCAGCTGAGGGAGGGTGAATGCCCAGGCTGCCGGCTAGTGGTCTGTGTGGCGCTAGAACGGTTGGGAGGCGGACAAGTCAATGCCGACCACACTGATGATTTGTGTCCTAATCGTTCCTGCGCCTGTGACACGTCTGTGTTCGAGGTTCAGTGCTGCGACGTTACCATTTGGTGCGACACCAGACACCATGCTTGACCTTCTAACGATCAAGTCCACGTATTGAAAAGCTCCTAGTCCGATGGGTGTCACTAGAATGCTGTTGTTCCCACCATTCTCCGAAACGCGAAGCTCACTCGAGTTCGCAGCATCGTTCTGAACGATTACTCGGATCCGACAGTGCGGATGGTACATGTACCACTCTGCCGACATAATGAATGAGAACGTCGTCGAGGTGCTCGAGAAGTACGTGCCATCCGTGAACGATTGATGCAGTACTGGATCCGAGAAGCCTCTTCGAGCGTTGCCCGAGTCAGCTACTAACGGGCTTCCCGACTTGTCGTACAGGACAAGTGTAGGGAATGCAAAGCCAGGAAAGTCGTGGCCACCATCAACTGTTCCGACCTGCATAGCGATGTTGCCATCGACAGTGGTACCATCAGTGAAGTGGTCATCACCTTTCACTGAATTGGAACGTTGTATGCTATGGCTCATGCCTACTTCGCCATTAACACTGTTGTTTGATCCTGTGCTAATTAGACCTTGTGCGGCTATTGGATCACGACGGGTTGTAACGGACCCGCCCTGAACCGTGATGCCTGCAATGTTTACGCCCATGCTGCTTGCCTGAGGCGTCCGTTCTAGCTTGGACAGACGAGCTTCGAGCTCATTGATTTTGTCAATCAGATCCTTGTCAGTCCTATATCTACCCATTCTCGTCACCTGCAAAGATTATGGTGAACTCATCAGTCTGGTCCGACGCCTGTGGATTTAGAGTCCACTTGATAATCCGAGACGTAAATGTGAAGCCTTCAGGGAACCTGGGATCTTTGATATAGACGGTGCAAGCATCACCAAGTCCGAAGCTTCCAAACTCAGGAATCAGATTCGCCTTCAGTGTAGGCTTCATCACCAACATTGGTGGTCGCCTAATAGCTGCTTCCTGTATAGCTATCCCGTCGATCGTTGATTGATTGTCAACGTCCTTGTGAGGAGCTACAGAGTCCCATCTAGGAAAGCCACCGTCGAGAAGGTCTTGATGGATAACCTCTCGAGTTGGCATTGATGTGCCTTCACCATTTCCTAGTGTGAAGACGTTAGTCCCTGCATCTACCATTGACTCAGTAGCGTAGTAGTTTAAGATGTCACCGGGATATTCGAACGTCAGGTTCTTTGGATCAGCGCTACCCGTTATAGGATAGCCATAGCGAAGTGTTTTGAGGTAGTATTGACCTGACTTAGCAACATCGATCGTCCAGTCGAAACCGTCTGTGCCGGTGGCCAAGGCATCCATGACCTCGGAATAGTACTTGTAGTCAGTAGGAGCAATGTCCACATACTTCGGAACGACTATAGGCGGAGTAGCCGTTGGAAGGTTGATGTTTATATTGCGTCCCGGCACAGCTTGCATGTGCGCCCAAAGGTCCCGGAAGGTTTGAAGTTGATCAACTCCTCCTTCTGTGAATTGAGAACGTATAAGTTGCTTCGCCGGATACTTCTCGAAGCTGTTCGCAAATAGCTGCACTGACTTAGACTGACTTTGGTATACACGACTCCAAATAAATCCAGCCCAGACAGCTTGACCGTTACGCTCGCAGACTACCCAGGTTCGTCCTGGCGATGTTGCATCCAGAAGAATGCGGTTACTTATTCCCGTCTGGTCAAGGTTGAAAGAACCGTTGAACGTTCCTCCGACATTCAACTCCAAGTCCATAAAAGTTCCGTACAAAGGAATCTCCGCAACGATCTGTTCATCACGAAGAGACCCGAAGATGTATTTATAGTCAGTCATTGTTTAGCCTACCAGCCTTAGTCAGTAGGCGTTGCGGCCACCAGGTAAAGACTACATAAGCCGAAAACAAGATTACCGTTACGATCCTGCGACCAGGCCAATCACCAAAGATCTGACTCGCAAGAACTGAAGTGAAAAGCGCCCCAGTACAAAAGTACGTAACCATCATGAAGCGTCCAGCCTCACTACGACGCCAGGCCCCCCTACTACGGATGGCGTAGCGTAGGACGAAGGTAACACATCCAACAAGTCCCGCAGCGGTTATACTCCCAAGGAACCACTGGTACATTAGTTGCGCACCCCCAATGCTTTCATGATGGCCGGAGCCAACTCGTTTTCATGCACTATCTTTCTTGCCCGGCGAGAGAGATCATTTACTTTAGCATCGTCACTGTAAACCTTCTCAAGCCGTTCTTGGGCCCGAGCTATCTCTTCCGAGTGCTCAGACTTACGCCACGGCGGCCACTTCACGACACAGGCCTCGTCTCTTTGCTTATCGCCTTTATTTCCTCCAGCGTATGCACGATGATTTCATTCTGGCCAATAAGCCTATCGAATTGTTCATCGCGCTTATCCAGTGCCGCCTCAAGCTTGTTGTTCAGGTCCTTGAGATCATTGATCCTCTGGTTATGTGTCCAGCGCGGAATTAGGCCACCAAGGAACACGAGCATAAAGCAGGCGCTAGCCAAACCCCAAGGACCCAGCTGACCTAACTCCGCACCAAACATCTGGCTTCATTACCCCTTCGCTGTAGGCGTACCTTCATCGCCCGTGTGGGTATGTGGAACGTAGGTCGCCGGTCCGGGCGGTCCAGCCTGACCCTTGAGCGTATCCTGGTCGGGACCGAAGCACTTGTCGATTCGCTCTTGCGACCACGTGCTACGATCTCCCAGGTTCACGCCACCACTTTCGTAGATGTCTGTAAGAGCTCCGCCGTCAGGAATACTCCTACGAGCATTGCCACCAGACACCCACATTCCCTTGTTCCAGGTAAATACCTTCATGTCACTCACAGCCTCCGGTTGATGTACTGTACCAGTGAGCGCAAGTAGGTTCTGCATCGTACCCTGAAAGGCGTTCAGGTCGACGTTGTTACCTAACGAGCCAGCATCACCCTTTGACGTCATCTGGATGAACGTTGCGCGGTTCCAAGCACCATAGCCTGGAATCCACCAGCTGCTTGGAATGCGAGCAGCGAATACAAATGGGTCGTCTTGAATTGTATCTGTGTCGGCTACTAGGTACTGCGAATGCCACAGGAACGGAGTAACGTTCGGACCGTTCCAATTTCGGCTTCCGTCTGAAGGAGCCCACCACCACTTGCCTGTATACAGCAAGAATGGATGGTTGCCTGAAAGCTGATTCCATCTATCCTTCCACTGCAACACGTCTGTGTAGGTAGCATTGTCTTCACAGTCGAGCTGGATCAGCGTAGGCAGGCCTGGAACCAGGGCCTTAGTTCGTTCAAGCGTATTGAAGAAGAACTCCGCTTGCTGAACAGCTTGCCCATGATTGATCCAGTGATAGCCACCTAGTACTAGACCAGCGTCCCTAATCATTCGTGGCCATGTGTCGACACTAGGTGCAGTGAAGCTTGTACCTTGTGTGAACTTCATTGCTGCGAACGAGTAGCCCTGACGCTTAAGCAGGTTGAAGTCGATTCCTGACTGAAACGCTCCGTGAACATCTACTCCAACTAACATGTCACCCTCCTTTCCTTACACCGGAATTGCTTCAGTAACTCCTATTCGGATCTGCGTGTTGCTATTGCTAAAGACAGTCATAGTACCAGATCCGCTGAAGAAGTTGACGAGTAGACCTGCAGTATACGTACCGCTAGCTGAGGCGACAAACTCACCAATGAAGGTGTAGATATCACCGACTGTGACATCAGTGCCCACAATGTAGTCCAGCGAATTTGTTGTACTCGCATCACCAACAACAGCGGGGCCTGCACCTGTTCTGTGCTTGCCTTGGATGAGAGCCTGGCTAGCAGCTACAGATCCTTTGATTCTACCAGTAACTGTTAGAACATACGTGTTGTTGATTTCCGCAGTGAAGGTTACGTTGGCAACCACCGCATTGTTGCCAGCGGCAATAGTTTGGTCGCCAGCCGTAACATATGCAACACCTGCAAGGTACTTGCGCTTGGTCAACTCGATCCAAGTTGTACCACCATCGGAAGTTGTGTACATCCTGTTGTTGTCCGACTGGAAGATGGTCTGGCCGACGCCAACAGTTCCTGCGGCTGGTCGCGTAGCTGAGGTGCACAGGAGTACACCTGTAGCGAGGTACATACGCTTGTCAGTAATGTTAGCATTGGTGATCGAAGTGACAGCTGCGCCTACTGCTACCTGAGCTAACGTGATCGAGTTGTTAGGTGCTGCAGGAGCTACAGGTGATCCTGAAGGCGTACCTGCTACGACAACCAAGGAGGAAGCGTTTACAGCTCCCGAGTACTGCGTGTCCTGAACCTTGAAGCACACGAGGTCGATGCGAGCGAGAGTAGCATGCGCCGTCGTAACGGCTACAGTTAGGTCTGCGTCGTTCAAGACGCCGTAGACGCTTTGCGAGCCTAGCTCGGTTCCAGGCACCCACGCTAAGCCTGACCTAATGATCACCGCCATCGACGGAGAGCCCGTCTGTGTTACCTGAAGCTTGTTGCCCAGAGCTGGTGCGACGCCGCCTCGAGCCACTAACGAAGCAGAAGCATTTGCGCCTGTAAGAAGGGCGGAAACATAACTCCGCATCTGAACGGCTGTGTGAGTAGCACCCGCATTCTGTAGCCAGCCAGGCGGGTTGAATTCGGCCATGTCTTACCTCCACGCATTTCTGTAGCTCACTGTTAGCGTCCCTGAACCTGATGCTCCACCGAACCTGATAGACGTGCTTCCAGGATTGAACAGCCACCAGTCCGCCTGCGTCATGAAACCGCGTAGGTTCGCTGAGCCATTAAGGATGCAAGTTCTATTAGCCAGGTCGATAACAATAACGTCCGAGACACCTAACGTAAAACTAAGTCCTAGTGTCTTACTGTCTGTGTCGTTAATGATGCGAGGATCAACAGTAGGACCTGTTATAGTTAGAAGTGCCGGTGTAGGTCTGTTGCCTGTTACAAGTACAATCCCACCAACAGGCGGAACAGATACACCGAAGCTTAGGTTGAACCCAAAAGAGAACCCAAAACCAGTCGTGGCCAGACCACCAAACGGAATGACCACGCTGAGAAGGCTGTTGTCATAGATACGTGGATCCTCTGCGTACATCAAGAACTGGATCGGAGTCATTCCAGTTCGACGTGCGGTGTCCCAGTCGTACCTGATACCCCGAGGCTTGACAAACATGACTCGCTCAGATACACCAGACGCCTTGAAGACGAGCGGGATAGGGGAAGTCACCGGAGCGTAGTTAGCCTTCAGCGTATCGAAGTAAGGCTCGACGTTAGCTACGTCACAATAAGCAGTACCCTCTAGGGAAAGCTCCCTGCCTTGCTCGAACTGGGCATCGATGAACCCGCCATCGGTACCTTCATGGTCTCGAATCGTTTCCCTGTAGGGAGCAGAGTCCAAGCCGGAGACTTTGGCAATGTCGACGAAGGGTAGCGACAGGGAGTCATCGTTTAGGATGACTCCTGAATTGAGCTGCCACGTGTAATCGCTAGTGAGTGTCATTACAACCTACCTGCCAACAAGAAGCCCAGCTCCGCAGCATGCCTTCTGGGGTTGATCTCCTGCGTATTGATATTGAAGGTCTGTTGTACATCGCCACCATTAGAACTACCTGGAGGAGGAGGTGTTAAGTTGCTTGCGGCTGTCCCTGCTTGGTATGCAGCACTCATGCTGATGGTTGCATTTTGTGACGACAACCCATCGGCGAGCTGTTGAGCCATCTTCTTGCCGGCATAAAACATACTGCCAGCACCTGAGAGGGGACCCTTCTTAGCTGGCGAGTGCGGGAAGAAGTCCTTCACTGATTGTGCAACTTGTCCAGCGATCTTACCTACAGCTCCGAGCATGCTTAGCAAACCGTCAATCAAACCTTGGACGATGTTCTTACCTGCGTTGAACAACCAAGTACCCGCGTTACTAAAGAAGTTGACAATGGAAGACCAAATCGTCGTAACACCGGTTTGAATCTTACTAAGAGTGGTCCAGAAGGTATTCCAAACACCATTCCAAACACCTGCGAAGAACGCTGCTATCCAATTCCAAACAGCAACACTCTTTGCGGCAACCCAGTCCCACGCCTTTGGAACGTTAGTACCAATCCATTCCACCAACCACTTGATGCCCTCAACCAACAAAACGACAACGGCAATCACTGCCACGATTGCGGCAATGAATGCTAGCATCGAAAGGACTACGGATCCAACGAATGCTCCGGCTAGTACTATGCCTACAACTGCAGCAATCTTCAGGATCCACTTACCGAGCCAAATCAAGACACTAACAACCATATCAACTGTTGCCTTGTGCTCCTGGTACTTTTGTATGAGCCAGTTTATTGCTGGCACAAGTATGTTAGTAATTACCCACCCGATACCTGTGAAGGCACCTACCAGCAGGGTCTTAATAAACATCGCTACTTCTTTCAATGCCGGAAGTAGTTTCGCCCAGAACTGGTTATAGAATTCCCTTACAGCTGGCATGATCTTTTGTTCGATAATGTCAGCTAGTTTAGTAAGCGCAGGACCCATATGCTTGTCCCACGCATCTTGAATTGCTTGTCCAAGTGGGACTATGACATCATGCCACAAGGACTTGAGATGCTTTTGCATGTCGCTTACCATGCCACGGAACTGAGCACTACGAGTCCACGCTAGAACCAATGCAGCAGTGAAAGCTGCAAGAGCGGCTATCAGGGCAACAACGCCACCGACCAGATAGAAGAACGATGCACCTGCACCAATGATGGCCGCCGCGATTCCTGCGAGAGCACCAAGCACAATGAGGATGACGCCAGCGACCACCCCGAAGATACTAACAATGCCGATACCAATAGCAATGACCTTTTGCATATTGGGACTTAGGCCATTAAAGGCTGTCAGCAGCTTGTTGACCCAAGACAGTAGTACAACGAATGCAGGCGTAACAGCGTTGCCTAGGTTTACCTGAAGGACCTTCCAGTTGTTACGCAGGAGGGTAGTCTGAGCAGCTACTGTATTGCTCATCGTGGCGTACGCCTGCTCGAACGAACCATTGGCATTCTTCATGTCGTTCAAGAAGCCAATGTACTCGTTAAGCTCTCCAGGCTTCAATAGAATCTGGTCAAGGAACCTTCGAGCCTGGATAGTTCCGCCAGCACCCTTGAAGATGTCGACCAGTGCCTGGATGCGATCCTTATTAGGAAGCGCCAACAAGTACTTCTGCAAGTTCTGGAGTGACTGCTCTAGCGGTAGCATGTTGCCCGCAGCATCTCGAACCTTGATGCCTAGCGCTTCCATACTCGCTACGGCTTTTGGATTCGACATAGCATCAAGAGCACGTGCTGCTGAAGAGGAAGCCATAGCAGCACTTAGACCGTTACGGGTCAAGTACGCAAGCATAGCCGCGACAGTCTCAAAGCTTTGTCCAGCACGAGTCGCTGATGGAACGACTCGACCGAACACACTCGAGAAGTCTGCGTAGGTACCAACACCCTTACGAACCAATTGGAACTGAATGTCTAGAACACTATTGACCTTCTCAAGCGGGATGTTGAACGCATTGAGAATCGGGATAGTGCCCTTAGCTGCATCCTCGATCGAGACTTGGCCAGCTACAGCTGTCTTCGCAAACGATGTTAACAGAACTGACGCTTGTGCCATACTAGCATTGGTCGACGAGAAAATGTTATACAGGGCTGGCTGGATCTCTTCGAAAGGTGCAGCGATAGTTCTAGCGACGTTGAGACCTAAGGCAGACAGGTCCTGCAGGCTTGCTTTGAAGTCTGTAATCTGGGTAGAGGTCAACGCTACTGTGCGGTTGTATTCCTTGGCAACTTGTACTGATTGGGTAAGAAAGGCTAGGCCCACCGCACCGGCAATAGCTAGACCGGAACCAACCGTGATAAGGGTAGCACTAACAGAGTGTAGAGCATTGGCATACCGCACAGATGCTCTATGCGCTCGTTCAAGTTCCTGCGCTTGACCTCTAAGGGTCTTAGCGAGAAGGTTCTGCTTGTCGATATCGGCCTGGGCAGCTCCAGAGGCTGCTAACTGCGCCGCCTTCAATGAAGCTAGCCCAGCCCGAGTACGAAGGTTCTCTGCTTCGGCGAGACGGCCTGCTCTAGTTAGCTCACGCCCAAAGCCTCGGATGACACGAGATGCCTCGTCCCTTGCTTTCAGGACGAGGTACAAGTTTCGTGTCGCGAGGGCCATTACGCCGCCTTCTGCCTAGCCTTGTCAAGCGCCGCTCTTTCTGAGTCAGCCGCTAGAACCAATTGAAGCAGGAGAACGAAATATGCGTCCTGGTCTAGTAGCCCTCCTGCACGTGGAAGCACCTTCATGCTTTGACACGTTCGCACCACCGCTAGGACCTGTACAACTTCTTCGTCAGATGGACGATCCATAACGATTGATGCCCTTAGCCGCCAGGCTAGACCAGGCCTAATTATTTTCCCGAGGCATCCATGATGTTAGTTCTTACGGCCTTCTCGAAGTCGTTGAGCTCGCCGATCAGGGTTGAGATCTCGTCGCCGACTCGAGGGTCCAATGCCCGAACGTCTTCTGGCTTACGGAAGTCGAGCGGACGTTCTCCCTTAGTATCGTCGTTCGGATCGATTGGACCCGTGAGGTTATGAGCCACGATGCACTTGGCAAACTCGGCCAGCGTTACGAACTCGCTGATCAAGGACACCTCCGCATCGATGCCTTTACTTCCACTCCGAGCGTCGTCCATTGCGAAGCGCATCTTCATCGCTTCGGCGTCCTTCTGAAGCTTCTCGCCATAAGCTAAACGACGGAGCTCCACCCAACCACCTTCCGGATCTTGCTCCGTAGCCTCGATGGTAGTCAGTGGGAATTTCTCCGTCGTTTTTGCAACCGTTGCCCTTGCCATCTCACCCTCCAGTAATGACGTGGTCAGCCGGAGCATGTGAATCAATACCCACAGGGCGGCTTTAACCAATTTCCGAACAAAAGCTAATAGACGTGTGTTAGACGAATCACGTACTCCTTCTACGTAATCCATCGATTCATCTCGTCTCTTATGCTATCTCGATTGTCTTTTCTACTGTCTCTGGTTTCCTTACAACACGTTTTCTTGGTTCTTGATCGTGATCTGGTATGAGATACCGCCGCCGTCGATCGCCAGCTGGTAAGCGATGTGAGCTCGGATCAGATCACCCTCGCCGCTGAGACCGAGTTCGTATGTGTCCTTGATAGAAACGGATGTGAGAAGCGTGATCAGGTTGTTGACACCCTTAGTGGCCGTGAACGTTACTGCCTGCGCCGTCAGTGCCTTGAAGGCGTCGTAGTCAGTCCGGTCGAGGAAGTCACGGTCACATGTAATAGCTAACGCGCGCTCGCCGAAGTTGATGAACTGCGCACCACGTCCCGTGTTCTTCATACGGTACTGCGGCGTCCCGTTGTCGTCACAAGACCAGTCGAAGGTGTCGATGTCGAAGACCTGTGTTGCAGTCGGGATCTCCATGCTGTAGTTGCCAGCACCGAACGGCGTCGTGGTAGTGAACGAAGGAGTAGGCAGTGACTGCGTGGCTTCGTCCCGACCTACAATGCTGACGGTAAACATCAGCATGCCATTCGAGACAGTAAACTTGTAGCTAGTTACGACACATCCGACGTACCCGAAGATAACGGCGTTGCGCTCTACCGTGATACTCAGCGTGCGCACTGGAATGGCCGCCGCTGTGGGTGTAAAGACGTACGTGTAGTTTGGACCCGTAACCGACTTCACTACGGCCGTACGACTCGAGTACAGGAACCACGGTACGACGTCCTCGAGAGCTTCCATCTCGATGTCGCCCTCGATGTGGACGTCACCAGGAACAGCTCCTACGATGTCAGCCGTCTTGCGAATCGGCCGACGCCACTGGGTGTTCTGCTGGAACTTGAGCGACTCGTTGTTGATTGGGAAGAACTTGGTTGGTGCAGCGTACACACCACCATTCGCTGCGGTGTTGATCGTTGGAAGGGCTCCTGCTGGAGCTCCGACTGCCGCATCGTTGTACAGGAGAACGAGGCCGAGTGTCGCAAGCAAGAGCTCAGTGCCAGTAGCACCCGCAGCAGCTGTGCGATAGATCTTGTATCCCGTTGCACCTGTCACTGCGCCCCAAGTCATGGCAGCAGTAAGGTTGCCGGCTGCGGTAGTGACGGTGACCTCGTTGCTAATGCTTGTCTCACCATTGGCGTTGATCGCCGTGACGTAGTACTTGTACGTACCAGCCGTGAGAGCACCACCAGCGACAGGAGACCCTGCTAGGACTGGCGGAACTAGGACTTCGGCGGCGATGCCTACTTGTCCGCTAGCACCAATACCCGGGTTAGGCATTTGTTACCTCCTCATCCTTCACAGGCTCGGAGTCCTCGATCACACGTGCCACGCAGGTTATGCTGCGAGCGAAGGAACTGGCTCCAAGCTTGTATCCGTAGTTCACCTCGAACAGCTCGAGTGTGTAGTCGTCGATCACCTTGGTCTCGCCAGCAGCGAACTCGCCGATGATTGGAATCTGGCAAGGGTGCTCTGACGTCACCTCGAACTGTACCCTCACTGCAGTCATGGCACTCCTTGTCTATGCAACCGGCAGCGACGTTTTGTTCAGACCGTGCCAAGTCAATCGTGCTGACCTGTACATCGTGTTCTGCTTGAATGTGTAGCCCGACTCGTGCGACTGTACATACCCGTGAATCACGTTAGCAACTGTTCCACCATTCTTTAGTTGCAGGTCTTGGTGTAGCAGCATCTCGACGTCGTACCCTATCATGTCACACTCTTTACGAGTGAGTTCATTGCCTTGCACCTTGTTATGGTACACCAAGATGTAGACTAGGAACTCATTCTCGGTCATAACAGTGCCATGCAGTGCTCGCTGCTTCTCACCTGTCTCGACACATATGGAAGGCGTGTGTAGGATACGATCCTGATCTCCGTAGTACGTGTCAATCACAGGAATGCGAAATGTAGCTTTGGCAGCTTCGATTTTGTCGAGGATGAGCTGCGTGATAACTGTCGGATCGGAAGTGTAGCCGTAAGGACCTGTCATAGCAAGTTCCACGTCCTTCCGACTCTGTCAGCACGTTGCTCAACCCAATCGATGAAGATCTCCTGGATCTTTTCCATGTCCTCATCTTGGAATACGGCAAACTCCCGCTGTGGGATTACGATCTTGGACTGCTGGTGGGCCGGTCGAGCACCTAGGAACAACTGCATTGCACGATCTTGAATGTCCTGAGGCGTTGCTCGAGGGCCAAGTTCCTTACGTGCAATTTGTCCAATGCTACCGTAGCCAGCCTGGTGAAGATTACCATACCAGACTTTGGAAGGTAGTTCTCGAATCGAAGCCGTAGTCTGACCAATGGTCCAGATCGAGAAGCTCGTCGCTACCTTCTTCAGGGCGCCAGAGCGTACGAGGATGGGCCAAGCCTCACCACGAACTTTGACTGTGTACTCGGCAAGAGGCGGCCACCCGGGCTCAGGACGTCCACCCATCTCGAAGTTCTTTCGAATAGATGGCATCATGACTAGACGGATGGCTTTAATGAGAGGCTCTTTGAAGGAGCGGATGTCTATACCTAGACGATCAATGTCCTTAGCGACGATGCCGGGAGAGGGTTGAAATGACCAACCCGCATACAAGACCCGATCGAATCTTAGGCCACCATAAATGGCTCGCTTGATCTCCGAAAGCCTAAGAGGCGTATTCTGAATGGGCTCGCGGGGAAGTGTCACAGTACCCTCCTTAGAAGCGCATCCCCATCGAGAATGCGGCAGGCCCGAGGGAGGGATCGTCAGTCGTCGCAGTCATAGCCGACGATGCATCGGTTGGATAGAAGGTAGGTGATCCCGACACGTCAAGGACACCCGGAAGCTCGATGGTACCTGCGATCAAGCCTGCGATGAGGTTGTTAGCATTCGTCTTCAGGCGATCAGCGTAGTTACTACCTTGGTCAATGTCTTCTGAGTACTGCCGATCATAGAGCCACGCTACATACAGCTTGGCAATGATCGTTCGTACGAGCTTAGGAGTGGTCGTCGCATCTACCCACGTCGTAGCATCGAAGCCCGTAAGCTGGCGAATAGTTTCTTCTTCGAGGTGGTCAAGTAGATCCGCGTCTAGGGTGGAGATAGTCAGCTTCGTACCGTCTGCCCATGCCTTGGCTTCCGCCACAGTAATACGAGACATATCTCCACCCTCCTCACGTTGCTACTAGGCTACAGGCTCAGCAGCCGGATCATCGGCCGCTTCTGCTGCAGGGCTTTCGCCCTCAGGCAGAATTGGCGCGGTCTGCGAGGCCTTGAGGTCCGCGAGCTCCTTCTCCAACGCCTTGATCCGATCGTCGCGATCGTCCGGGGGTGCTTGGTTAGGGTCGCGCTCGGTCAGAACGCCCGCGTTCCACAACGAGATCATGGCGTCCTTGTTCAGACCCTTGACCTGGTCGCCGACCTCAAACACCAACTCGCCAGCGGCGCCCTGACCATGAAGGATCTTCGATAGTGCGTAGTACTGTGATGCCATCTCACACCTCCCTTACGCCACAGCGGCTTTGATCAGGTAGCCAGCAATGGCCTTGCCGGCATCGGCTGTGCCCGGGTCGCCCTGGGCTACCAGCTTCAGGTCGTAGTAGCGGCAGACCCGAACAAGGTCTGACTTCCGCTTCTCTTCACGCCAACGGTCGACGTACTGAAGAGACCCACCAGGGTTGCCGACCCATCCGAACTCGTACGCGAAGGCAGGGATCTTCAGGCCGGCGCGCGGAGGAACCCACGCCAGTAGAACATCCTTACCCCAGAGGTAGCTCAGCGACGGAGCCTGGCCGAGAGCGGCGCTGTCGATGCCGACGCCTGGGATGATGATCTTGTCGATGCCGAGCACCGCGCCGATCAAGTCCGAGGAGACGATGCCGCGCTCCGAGTACTTGATGCGCTCGATGAAGTCCGGGTGGTCTTCCAGGATCGTCATGACCTGGTAGGGAATCACCATGAGGTTCGGCGCTTGGAAGATGCGCGAGTGTACAGCCGACTTGCCAACACGGAGCACCGAGATCGGGTCCGAGTTGATGTAGTCGTTGAACTGACTCGTGCCGGAGAGCGTGATGGTGTTAGTCGATGCGTAGTTCGCAGCGGTGGTCGCCAACAGCTGCATCGCCTTCTCGCGACCCAACCAGATCTTGGAGGTCACGAGCTCAGCACCATCACGGTCCGGCGCCAGAGGACTATCAGCGTTCCAACGCTCTTCATCCGTTACCGGAATCTGAAGCGAGTGCTCCTGTGCATAGTACGTGTCAGTCGACAGCGTGAGACCAGGAATCTCGTTCGCCTCGGCGCCCGGAGCACGCACATCGTTCTGAACGCTCCAACCTTCACGGCCGAAGACGTAGTACTTGTCCGACTGCTTCTGAACGTTGACGGTAGGAAAGAGCTGCTCACCTACGAGTCCGTTGTTGGGCCATCCGACACTGATCTGGGTCAGGATCTGATCAATGTGGACGTTAACGGAACCTGTCGGGTTGTAAACGGGCATTGGTTATTTCACTCCCTTCAGATTACGTTAGGACTGCGACGGCACCAGGCGTCAACAGCACATCGATGAGGTCGCCAGCGGCAGGTGTACCGATTGGCACGGGACCAACCACGATGCCGAGGACCGCATTGGTTGTGACGGCCAACTTCACGCCGCCGGAGTTCGTCGAAGTACCGCTAGCCGCTACTCTCGACCCGAGGACGATTGTACCAGGGGTGTCTGACACACGAACCTTGGTAATGCCTAGCAGTCGAACATCGACTACGGCCTTGCCCTGCACGACCTTCGTCGCGTCGACGTTCTCCTGAACGACACCGATGCTCATTACAGTAGAGGTGGCATTCAGGTCGATCTTACCGGTCGTGCTATTCACTGCTACACAACGGTAAGCCGTTACACCCGTTGTGGCCGAGGAGTTGTAGGTCGACAGGACATCGAAGCCCTTGTCGAGTACGTAGTTTGATCCAGCCATTCTAGTTCACCTCCCCTTATGCCTTGAACTGGTAGGACGCTTCGCGGTAGTCGTTGAACATCTGCGGGTTCTCACGCGCGATGGCTTCAACGGCTTCGCCGTAGTTCGACTTCTTGGTCTGCATGTGCTGCGTGACCATGTCGTTGAACCGCTTGGTGATGTCCGCCTCGTCGAGTCGACGACCTGCATGACCGCGCTCGGACAGGTCGACCATCGCCGTACCGTCCATGACCTTCGCGAGGAACTTGAACAGCTGCTCACCGGCCTCAGAAGTCGACTTGAGCAGGATGTTCCGAACGTCTTCCTTGACGACGGGAGCCAGAGCGAACATCTTCCCGCGCTGCAATTCGCCGAGCTGGGAGTTCACCTCGGTCAGCCGCATAGCGGTCTGCATCTCGGTGAGCTTCTTGTCCTTCTCCTGCATGTCCGCGAACATCTTGGAGAACGCGGGACTTGCTTCGACCAGCCGCATGAGCTCCGGGTCCAGACCCTCCGTCGGGTCCTTCTTGAGCTTCTCGATCTCGTCGGCGAGCTTCTTGTTGTCTTCCGTCAACTTGACGACGCCCGAGGCCATCTCACCCAGCTTGGCGAGTACCTGCTCTTCGGTCGAAGTCGCGGGCAGACCAAGAAGCTCTGCGAGCTTCTTCAGATCCACTTCTGCCTCCGTGGGTGGTTGGTTTCGGGGTGGTTCTGAGATGATGAGGTCCGACAGGTTCACTGGCAAGAGGTTCTTCATGTACGGTCGGTTGGTAAGACCTCCGCCAAAGAGAACATCCTTGTGACTTGCGCCCTGAGGGTCTTTCCATTCGTCTACGAACTCGGCGGAGAAGTAACGGTACTTCTTCTCCTTGATGTCCGATGCTGCGTCTTTCGTCCAGTCCACACTGAGGTACAAACCATCAGTACGAACTTCAGCGTCCTTCACCCACCCCGCCGCTTGGTTGCCCTTAGCAGGGTCCGCCTTGTGGTCGTAGTCGATGTCAGGGTCTATACCACGTGCCTTCGTCTTCACACTCGATGCCAGAGCCGTAAGCTTGGCGATGTCGAAGTTCAGTTCACCGTGAAGCGGGTGCTGATACTTACCGAGTGGTAGGGCGTGGACCCAGCTGGACGCACCCGCGGTAGTATCACTCAGGGTGACTTTCTCTAAGTCAACCCACCAACCGAAGTGCTTATCCATTCTAGCGGTACCTCCTCACCTGATTATATCATCTTCAAAGCTTACGGGCCAACAATTCACTATATCTCAATATATTAACCCCCTGAGGCATCCCTTCCTTTAGTAGGAGCGCCTGAGCCACCGGTAGAAGGGGGTCCTTGCCTAGGAGGTCCTGCTTTTGGCGGCTTAGGTGCACTAGGAGCATTTGCGTCTCCACCGTCGCCTGGAGCACCTCCACCCGGTACTTGAGGCGTAACAGGAATACGTTGAGTAGCCTTATCCATCTTCGGAAGGTCGGTCTCTTCACGTAGCGATGCTTCGAGTACATCGTCAGGCGTTATCAGACCAGCACCAACGAAGTTACGAACGGCAAAGCTGAGCGTACGAAGATCGTCCCACTCACCAATACGACGTGCACGAAGCTTTGGGTACTTGCCCCTTGCAAAGTTCAGATCAACCAGTTGTTCGATGATGTGCTTATTGAAGATCGAGGCGACTGCGTCAGCTAGGTACCTAGTCGACTTGAGAAACATGTCGGCAGCTACGTCACGCACTCGTGCATCTGTGATGAAGGGTGCAAGGATGTTTAGAAGTATCTGGTCGTTGTGGTGGTTGATTGACTCAATGGCCGAAACCGGATTGCCACCAAGTACCGCAAACATGATCTCCCAGTTCGCAGGCACAACGATGTGAGCACGATCGTTGGTGCGTAGGTTACGACCAAGCTCGTCGGCGAGCTTCTTGTCCGCAGGACTAAACCCAGGCGGAAGCTTGATGATAGGTACCCCAATACCGTGCCGTTCTTTCTGTATAGCGTCGATCTTATAGAGCGTGTCTTTGTAGTACCAGTGCTTGTACGCGGACCGAAGAACAGAGATGCCACGAAGGTCACCAGCTTCAGCTTCGAGAGAGAAGATTACCAGCTTGTTGATCGGAATGAATTGTCCGAGTGCCATAACAGCACCGAACTGATCGGTAGTGGCATAGGGACTATTATTGCCAGTGATGTACTGGTTACCGTACGGGACAAACGGCTCCATAACAATACCTGCAGGACCACCATGATCGTCGAATATCCATTCCTGGATGTCGAGAGGGTGTCGTGGACCGAGCTTCTTCAGGACGACCTTACCATCCCGATCAATGTCGTACACCTTCTCGAAGACCATGTAACCGTATTCGAATATCAGTAGTACGTCGTCGAGTACCTGTGACCAGTTGACGTTTAGCTTGTCGAACAAACACGCCTTGACAAAGTCTGCGATATTCTTGTCTAGAGCGCTGTCGCTTGCCGGCTCTACAAACCAGTGAGCAGCCTGGATTGGAGTCTTCAGCAAACGAAGCGAGCCACGTACAGCACCATCGTTACGCTTCATGTCGTAGAACTTGCGAATGCCTTGCTTGTTTCGTAGCTCGGGAATGAGCTCTTCTCGAGTCCATGCAGTCCAAGGGCTCATGGAAGTATAACCGAGCTCCTGTATCCCGAACTGTGCATCTATGTTCGGAGTACCTGCAAGCTTGATGCCACCGCTCTCGGACACAACGATGAAGGGCGACGTACCGAGGTTGCGGTTACCTTCATCAACCTTCACAACTTCGTACTGCTCTATTAGTTCCTGAATCGAAATCTCGCGGTACTGTGAGAGTGCCGCGCTACCCGGATCAACCGCGCTCATGCTGTTCAACCTCCCACAGGGCGAAATAGTCGATTGGCGAATTAAATAACTACGGTGAGTATCGGTTCGGTGTACCAGTAGATGATGTCTGGATCGATGTACCCAACGACTTGTTCATCGTGCCAAACAATAGCCGGTTGGAGAGCAGGTCCCCAACCAGCAAGCCAGAATGCAGCGGCGATTACCATCCGTTTAGCCAAAACGATGCGATGATCATCGAGTCACAGCCTCTTCTGTGTGTGCAATTGCGACAAGCGTGAACGTGATGGAAATACCAGTACCACCAGTTACCCATTGAGCGCGGTATCGGGTGTAGTCCAAGTTTGCCGACTGAACTAGAACCGAGTTCGCAGCGAGTGGGCTAGCTGCAGACGCAGCGACCTGCTGTGGGAAAGTAACTACTGTGTGCCACTTTCCAGATGCCTCGTTGAAGCCTTGGACAGTAACATCGAGAGTGGGGGACGTTCCAGTAGCAGCCGACACATCCAGGATGAAGATGGCTTTGGCGAAGCGGCTAAACTCCGGGTACTCACGACTCACTGTGGTCGTAGCTGTGACAACCGTACGTCCTGCACCGAGGGACTGCTCGTTATCGGTAGACAACGTCCACATCGGGATGGTTAGCTTGATTGCCATTAGTCTTCCACCGTTCCGATGATGTTGGCGATGTTGACGTACCGTCGAGTTGATGTGGAGGCACTGAACTCGAAGCTATGGTGCATGCCTGCGAAGCCAGTAGTGTCGGTGACATCCAGGTTGTAGGCGGACAAGTCTACTGCTGTCTCGCCATCCAGCTGGATTGATACGTACTTTGCAGCCACAAAGTCGACGACCAGCTTGCACCAGTGCCAACCACCTGCTCGGTCCAGCCGACCGGACGGAACGTCGTAGGTGTGAGTGCCCGCGCCATTCTGATTGACTGATGTTACTACGTCGGTGTACACTGCAGCACTTGCACCGTTCGTTCCGGACAATGCAAAGGTCGCAGCACCGTCGAGGATACGAGCGTGCATGGGTACGTTATTACCATTCGGATCAAGCCACACCCGACCGTGATGTGCCTGTGTACCGTTGCGGTTGTAGATCGACGCGGAGAACATCGTGTTGGTCGTAAGGTTCAACGAGGTAAATCGGAACCAGAACTCCATACCGAACTTATGACGGTAGCCATCATGGATGCGGCGCTTCGTTACCACGCCGGATGTGATTGCCGTCCGGTTAGGGTTTGCCGGACCACCGTTGGAGTTGCCACCAGTATCAAGCCGAAGCGTTGGCTTGCCATTGAATATGATGTCTGTGTCGATACCACACCAGCCTACACCGTCATTCCACAAGCCTGGCTGAACGGCACAGAAGTCTTCGACGTAGAGGAGCTGACCGCCACTTGCACGTGTTGGTGCTGGACGAGGAGGCTCGCCCAGCGCAAACACTTGGCGTTCCTTGCTACTGACTGTACGAGTCTCGATGACAGCACCCGTCGAGTTCGGGGGAAGCTGAACAGGCATTAGCGTGTTACCTCCTGACTAAGGGAAGCGAATCCCTCCGCAAGTCTGATTACAGTGTTGCCCAGATACGCCTCTATGTCCCAGACCCCTGTAGTCCAGGTCATGGGAGTAGTGATGTCAGCTCCAACGTCAATCGAAACCGTGCCAGCTATCCCATTAACGGTAAGCATACCGTTAGCAGTGTTGGCATCCAGCAGGATAGTCGCAGAACCAACTGTCGGCCTAATCTGCATCCTAGCTGAGTATCCAACTAGGCTCTTAACCGTCCTGTCCCGGTTAAGGGCTGCGATAGTACGTTGGAAGGAAGCTCCTTGCTGAATAGTAATGTCGTACTTGGTTGTCACCACTCACCCCCTCTGAACCGTTAAGTCATGATATAACGGATCAACCTAAATCGCAAGATCCGTGTAATCGCCTGTTCAGCTAGCAGCAACCCGTGGCCACGGTGGAATCGTGGGCGATCCGCGTCCGTCCCAAACCGCTGCCCAAGACGTCGACACAAGCAGCTCGCCTAGGTCACTTCCATCAGGCATGACAATCTTGGCGTCGTAGCGCTCCGCGTACTTGTCCGGCTTGACGCTAGACAAACCAACAGATGTGCCTGGCGGTAAGAGTGCCATGAGGTTGTCACGTGCCTCCAACCCACCAGGTGAGTGCAACTCGCGAGCGTTGATACCGACAAGCCTAAAGGGTCCGTGGTGCCAGGTCTTGAAACCCAGATCGACGTCCAGTACCACAGTGTCGCCGTCAATCACCCGCTGTACAGTAGCGGCATAGATGTATAGCGTCACACCTTCTCCTTAAAAGCGAAGTAGTTCCGACTGGAAGAAGCCCGAGCTCGTCGTGCCGGTAGTATCGAAGATGGAATCGCTAGCACGCTGCAGGTCTTCCAGGTTGTAGATGTCGCTCAGCTTCGCTGTTGCACCGAGCTTGAAGATGTGCATGAATGCATACCGAATTGCATCCAGCGCATGGTTGTCATGCTGTCGGGCATCTTCTCGAAGGTTCCGATCTCCCTTGCCCATATCGGGGGCACGGTAATTGTTAAATTCCCGGATCGTATTGACGCAGGAGTGATCCACGAACAGCCAGGGTTCGAGGATTGGAGTTCCATACTCATCCTGTACGCCTACTTCACGTGTCTGAAGAAAGCCTTTGACTAGCTCTACGCCTTCACGCCATCCGGATTGAGAGCTATGACGACCCTGACTATCCTGCGTTACCTTTGCCGTGCCGGACTTTGATCGAGGATCGGCATAGCACGGTGCAAGCGTCGTGGAAACTTCCATCACTGACTCTGGACTGGCAGCGTCTCCGAAGGCTAGGTCGATCTTCCAACCAGCAGGATTCGGACGCTCCTTGATCATCCGGATGTGCTGGGAAAGCATCATCCCAGCTTTGTAGTGCTCCCGCCATATGTAGATGCGCCCCCAAGGATCAACTTGGAACTCGATGCACGCTAGTGGGTTCGTGAATCCCCAGTCGAACGCCATGTAGTTTGGCCATTCGGGCCGGTATGTGTGACCTTTAACGTGTGTTACTTCACTGAACTCGTCGTAGATTTTGCCGACGAATGCGTTGAACTTAGCTGCGATCTCTTGGTCGAAGAATGCAGGTAGCACAGTCCGCTTGATCAGCTGGATCTCGGGGTCGTCGAATCCGTTCGGGTAGATGTAGGGATTGTCCCAGCTCGGAAATTGCCAAGCAGCGTAGTCCTTAAGCATCGGATCAGGTGATCTGCCGAACGACCAGAGGTCATACAGCCAATTGAAGCCCTCAGGTGTCGTCGGAAACGTAGCCCAGCCTCGCACGTCACCAAGAGCTGGCCGGATAAACCGCTCCCAGGTATCCTTCCGGTGCTTAGCAGCTTCCGACATGATCACGCCGTGTAGCTTCTCGCCAACCAGGCCTTCAGGGTGATCAGCTGATCGGCACTCGATGCGCGTCTGCCAGGGGAACTCAATCCACATTTCGCCGCCACGCTTGGAATACGACTTCTTCACGCGCTTGTCTAACCCAAGTTTCTGACCAATAATCAGGTCGTCCCAGATAACTCGGAACTCCTTCTCGGCCAGGTCATACGTAGGTCCGACAATCCAGTAGCGACGCTTTGGCAGGAACAGCTCCGCCCCCGTGTCGCGGCCGGCCATGTTGCTTTTTCCGAACCGTCGACCGCAGCACGGAATCCGAAAGCGGGAAGTGGAATCATGGAAGAGCTGCTGCTTGGGGTGTGGCTTGTACCCAACCAGATCGAAGTACTTCGCCTTACTTAGCGCCATCAGCTGGCTTTGTCGATGCGACAGTACCAGTGTTCGGGACTGCCCAAACCACACCGAGGGACAACAGTACGGTCACAACAATGGCCGACCACTCAGTCGCAGTGATCGACCCATCGGCGACCGCGGTTCCCCACGTTCCGGCTCCAGCTACTAACGCTCCTACAATCGCCTTCGCATATCTGTCGAACATTTGAACCCACCCTCCCTTATATAATAAGGAATGCTTTTCGACTTACAGCTGGAAGCCGTGAGCCACTACTGCGTTGTTCGTATTGCCGGCGCCCAGGGAAGGACACGAGACTACGATCGCAGTGTTTATCGCAGAGCCTGGGACCGGCTCTGGAAAGTCGACGATCAAGGGAAAGTTGCCTACTGCGGCTCCGGTAGCAGCCGTGTAGACGAACGACATTGTACCGCCAATAGTACCTGTAACGGTAACAACAACAGCTGCTCCTGCAGTAGCACCAGCACCTGTGATCTCAAAGCCCGTAATGTACGTTGTCTTCGTAGCATTGGCAGCAAGTGTAGCAGTAGCTACGGCAGCCGCAACGTTGCCTGAAGAAGCAGTCAACGAAGAACCGCGCGTGAACGTGGCACTCGCTAGCCTTCGCAGATAACCTGCCACTTAGTACCCACCAATGGCATTACTGTTGTTCTTGGTTGCCATCAGCGTAGCTTGTCGCCTTACGCGAGCCGTCGGGGCAGCTGCCTTAGCCACCTTACGCGGTACCTTCTTGCTGGCAGCTGTCGCCTTCTTCTGTCGAGGCGTTCCGACCTCAGCCGACTCAACGGCCGGCGACTCAGCTGCTACCGCCTTCTTTGCCACCTTCGCCACCTTCTTCGCTGGTGCTGCCTTAGCAGCTTTCTTGATTCCCCTACTCGGCTGGTTCTTGCCACCACTAATCATGCTGGCCATGTGCGTATCCCCACTTCCTGTATTCCCGCCGGTGTAGACTCCCATTACCCTGCAGCTTTCTTCCGGTCCTTGACTGCCTGACGTACAAAGCAGTCCTTAGCCTCTAGCAGCTTGCGAAGACCTGCGCTCAGCTCAGGTCCATCCTCAAGCACGGTAAGCATCGTGCCCGCTACCTGACTAAGCACCATAGAAGTGTCACGCAGAAGACCTTCAGGCAGGTGGTCATACATGAACAAGTCCTCGAAATGCTGGACGCTCGGGTGCCTACCATCCCAGCTACTCAACATGGTCTCCCTTCTCTTAGTACTTGAAGTAGGCGTTCACGGAAGCTACCGAGGTTGCCTTCAGTAGCGGCGACGTCGGCTGCCCAGGCATCCCGAGCATCTCCGGCTCCTGGTGGTACTGGATCGCACCTACCCTACCGTCTGTGGAAGGCAATGCTCCAGCCGGCGTAACAACGCTGCCAGTATCATCGAAGGAACTAGCTCCCAGCGCACTGAGACCGATAAAGAGTTCGGAACCCCCAACGCGGCCATAGATGGCGTACTGCACCCCAGCTACACCCGGCAACGTGATCGTGCACTTGTTCGTAGTACCCGCACCGACCACCGTTGTCCCAGCTGCCGACGCAAGGGATTCAGCGCCAAAGCGTACAGCCGAAATCCTGTAGCTGTACGTAGCAGCTGTTAGCACCCCACCGGTACCGCTATTCGCAACCGCTGGGGCCGCAGGCGCTGCTCCCGTATTCGCTTGTGTCCCAATGACCTGAATGTTGTGTGTCTTACCCCGAGCATCGCGATACTGAACAGTATCGCCAAGCTGCGCTTGCCTATTCGGCATCTTTCCTCCTATGCAACCGGGCCCCTATGGAGTAAAGACCCACAGGGGCGGCTTGCTTTATTCCATGACCTCTACATCGTTGGAAGCCAGTTGCGAAACCAATGACATGAGCAAGTCGTCCACAGAGCCTGCAGCCTTGAACCCACCACCGACCACACCGTCGATGATGTACTTGGAAGCCGCTAGCCGCACTTGCTCCGCCGACGCATGGGCTGACAACCAAGCTACCGACTTCGCAGCCATCGGAGCAGATGACATGAGGATCTCGCGAGCAATTTCCTCGTGCGTCTTGTCAGGCTCGAGGATGCGCTCCATGTTGATAGCTGCCAACGCTTCGTCAGAGATCCACTCTTGTGAGTCCCTATCGATCTTGCTCATCACACCTCCCAGGGTCCTTCATCTGATTATACCTTGTTCCTCGTATAAAGGCCAACAATTCACTATATCTCAGTATACCTCCTTAAGGTACTACTCACTTCT
>Ga0179589_10000001_pt1 | contig 56700 bp, 97 predicted proteins | sample CZOMad2_1_08_16f_FD_182923 | JGI IMG/M metagenome (GOLD analysis project Ga0179589, IMG submission 182923) | Vadose zone soil fungal communities from Angelo Coast Range Reserve, California, USA - CZOMad2_1_08_16fungal | ecosystem: Environmental > Terrestrial > Soil > Vadose zone | place: USA... | reverse complement strand
CACGCAGTGTACAGCTACCGCTGGTGCTGGCGTCGGTGGAACCGGGCCGAACGGTTCGGTTGGAGGGAATGCTACATTCGCCATGACTGGACTGCCCGCGAACCTCGTCGGTTATGGCGGGGGGGGAGGTGCTGGTGCGGTCGGGGGCGCGGGGGCTACTGCGACGGGAGGCGGCGGCGGTGGTGGGGTAAGCACCGTTGGTGGGTCTTCGACAAATGCCACCGGCGGCACTGCCGGCTTTGGAGCAACGGCTGGTGGAGCGGGTATCCAGGCGACTAGCAATGCGAATCCCTACGGGGGAACCGGTGGTGGTGGTGCGGCTACGACAGGGGCGGCAGGGGCTGGTGGATTGGCCACGCTTGGGGGGGGAGGAGGCGGCTCAGGGGGGGGCTGTAATGTAGGGACACCAGCAATTGGCGGCACTGCATTATTGGCATTCAATGGCGGTAATACGGCTGGTGGAACTGCTGGGGGCGCTAGCGGCGGTCAGGGCAATCCTGGACCGGCCAACGCGGGAGGATGGGGCGGTTCTGGAGGCTCGGGCGGCGGTGGTGGAACATCATCCGGCGGAAACGGAGGCGCTGGAGGCGCGGGCGGCGGGGGTGGTGGTGGCGGAGGTAGCGGGTGTGGTGCTTCGGCCACAGGCGGCAACGGTGGGGTCGGTGGGGCTGCTCAGGTCATCACCATGACGCAGTGATAAAACCTGGATGGGCGGCATTCCGAGAACGACTTATAGCCTTTTTGGACCGGCAGAAAGATGGCGATGTGCTGGTTATTGTTGAGAGACAGAGCGGCGCTGCCTCGGGGGAAAGCAGCGCCGCCCCTCGACCTCATAATGGAGTGACCCACGATGAGTGATGACGACATTGACAGAAACCGTCCCAACTTTCAGTGACGCGGGTCACAGGTTGCTGGCGCGGGAATGAGCTATATCCGGCATGACGCCGGAGGAGATCCCGATGGAGAATGTCGCCCGCACCTCGATCGTAAATATCCCGTTACTTTTCCGGGAACGGGATGATCGTGAATGGCCGATGAACCGTCTACCCGTGTCGGTAACATCATCCGACGCATTGAGCAGATCGAGCAGACATTCGCCTCGGCACGCATCAATGTCGCGGACCCTGAAGCACGCGAGCGATTCGGCGACGATCATCTCAAGATGCGCGCGCTGTTCGAGCGTCGGGAGCGTCGCTGGAAATGGTTAGCCACGGCTGCCGCCACGATTATCGCCGGGGTGACTACCGCCCTGGTCGTGTCTCTCGGGCCGTACTTTGCTCGATTATTTGGCAAGTGATGCTATGGCGTTGACCGAAACCGAGATGCCAGTGAAGACGCACTGGTGGTCCGGCTGGAAGACATTGCAAACGGTGGCGTTCACGGTTGGTTGGGCTGCTGGCGTGCCGGCCGGAGCACTGGGGGCTATCGCCTGGGGGCTATGGAGCAATCAGGCTACCTATTCCGCGATGGAGGCCAAGTACGTGGAGGCCATCGCATCGAACTCGGCGCTGGCTACACGGGTCAACGCGCTGGAAGAGGTCAACAAGGCATGGAGCGCGGAACGCTCCGTTCTTCGCATAGCTTTCAACGACCGGCTTACGAAGCTTGAGACTATGATTTCACCCGTTGTGGTGACCTCAGATGTGATCTCGAATTACGGAGCGCATCTCGGGGGCCTCGACGCTGCGGTCAAAGTGACGAACGATGACCTGCTTGATGAACAGAAAATCCGTGCGGCGCAGATCACCGGTCTATGCGCGAAGCTAGCCGGCATTATTGGCGCAAGCGGGAAGCATCCCCTTACATGCCCGTGACCCTTATCCTTCTGTTGCTCGCAGGGTGCTCTGTGGTGGCTGTGGTGCCCGCTGAGCCGTGTCCTGCGCCACAACCAGGGCCGCCTCCGCTGCCGGCCCTGGTGCGGCCCGAGGCGCTGCGGGTGCATGATGCTGCGGAGCATGCGGCCAGGATCGGGACGGAGGCAGCCTTAAGGCTGTGCGCTCAGCGCTGGCTCAATCGATAGGAGGCACCAATGCTCATCTCGCTTCTGATCACGCTCCTGATTCTCTGTCTGATATTCGGGCTGGTCTGGTACATCGTGCAGCGTCTACCGCTGCCGGAGCCGTTCGGAACGATCGCTCAGCTCATTGTGCTGCTGATCTTTGTGCTTGTGCTGATCAGCTATCTGCTGCCGCTGGCGGGGCATCCTTTGCTGCGGTGATGCTGCGGGCACTAAAACAAACCACCCAGCCGAGAGCTGGGTGATCTGTAGGCGCGCGTTACCGAGGAAGGAAACACCCGAACGATAGGGTGCGAACCTATCGTTGTCAATTTCAATATCTGTGTAGGCATTACCAAGGAGGAAACGTTCGAGCGGTTACATGGCTGCCTCCGCGCTGTCCCGTATGGGAATGTGCACATACATTTCACTATGGACCCACAGTCTGTCAAGTGCTAATGCACTTGCCGATGCCAGTGAAAAATCGCGCGGTGATCTCGGTCGTGGTCCCTCCGGACGTTCTTGAAGCCCTGGACGCAGCGCGCGGGACAACGCCGCGCTCCCAGGTGATCTGCGCCGCGGTCCGCGCGTGGCTGGCGAAGCAGGAAAAATCCTCGGGGAAAGCCGCATGACCTTCGACCTGACGACCGTCTTCCACCTCCTCGGCGCGCTCATGATGGCCGCCGTCACCACGGCAATCCCGATCCTGGTTCCCGCTCTCCTGAAGCGCCTCGGCGTCGCCAACGACACTGATCTGAAGAACAACCTGGAGAACGTGCTTCAGGCTGCAGCCGGTGGCGCATACAAGTTCGCAGCCTCGCACGAGGGCGGCCTGAGCAACGTGGCGGTGCACAACGGAGCGCTGGCAACGGCGACCAGCTACGTGGTGAGCAACCTGCCAGACACCCTCCAGAAGCTTGGCATCACGCCCGACAAGGTGACAGCGATGGTCTCGGCCAGGCTTGGGGCGTTGCTGGCGACGGATCCAACCGTGACGGCTGGGAAGCCTCCTGTCGCGCCTCCAGTGGCGACACCAGCTCCGGTCGTCCGCACTGTTGTGGCCACCCCTATCCCGACACCCGCACCGACGGTGGGGCCGTGAGCGATTTGGCAAGCTCTCTCCCAGCGGCAATGAATGCGGAAAGTGACGGCACAGTCATAGGCTACATGTGCCTGATCGACTGGGAATGTGAGATTGGCGCGGCGGCTTCGGGAAACATCGTCTATCCGTCAGTGGCGTGCTTGCGTGAGGCGCACACATGCGCCGATGCGTGCGGCATCGTGGAAGTCGAGGTCAGGTGCCGACGCTTAGTATCGCCAAGCTACTCTACAGGAGAATCCCCATGAACCGCACTCTAGCCGCGCTGTTGCTCGGCACCGCGCTCACCGCCTGCACCACAGCGACAGCGCCCGTCACGCTCCAGTCAGTCGCCGTCGATATCTCGCTGATCTCCACGTCATTCAACACGGCGCTGTCCAACCCCGCTGTGGCTGCCGCGATCAACATCCCGCCCACCGTGAAAACGGCGCTGGAGGATCTGACCACCGTCGCGAACGCTGCAGCCAGTGCACCGGATGCCGCGGCGATGAAGGGCAGCGTGCAGATCGTCGAGCGCGATGTGAACACGATCGTCGGCGCGCTGGCTGGGCTGCCGAACCTGCCGCCGAACGTGTCCACGATCCTCACCGCGGCGACCGTGCTCCTGCCAGTGTTGGAGGCGTCCGTGGGCATCGTGGCGCCAGCAGCGGCGCCTGGGACGGCAGCAGCGGCCGGCTCGATGTCACCGGCCACAGCGCGTGCTCACCTGACCACGGGACGTTGACTGGCGCCTGGATGGGCGCGGTGGGCGCTTGACGGTCTGAGGCAGCCTGGGGAGTAAGCCGGCCTTGGTGATCTTGCCGGCTTTTTCGCGGTATTATGTAGCAACGAGCACTAGAACGCGTTCGTTCCTGCCGGATTCTAGGCGCGGCGCAACTCCAGCACTAGGTGACGTCGCTACATAATAGCGGTATGGACACAGAGACCCAAATGTGAGATTCTGGCTTTGGTGGTGGCTCCCGCCGCCGCGTCTTCATCGTGACCTCAGCGTGTCACCGCTTCGGCCACGACCGACAGTGCGAGCAGACCCGCTCCCACTGTCCGAACCGGAACCGGACGTACGCTGACCGGCTTCGGCCAAGAGCATGTAATCCTCGTGATGAAATGAATGCCGGAACACAAAGGGCGACACTCTCCCGCCAGGAGAATGTCGCCCCGTGTCGGACCGAGGGAAGCAACCCCTCGGCCGTGATCGCAGCGAGGGCGCCGATGACGCCTCTACTGAGGCCCACATCCTGTAGAATCGCATCGGTGCCCCGCTGTGGCAAGGCCCCACAGTGATTCCAGTTGACACTTTCTGGGTGCGCGGGATGTTCCGGCATGAATTGCCAGAACTCGATGTCATCCAGTCGGTGGCCAGAAAACCAACCGCGTCCATCCCAGTAGCACGCATCAGACCACTTCACCCCGTTCGGATGCGTGCCGGCAATTAGAAAGCGTCCGCTTATCGCTGGGTGCAATTGCTGATCGAACTCGCTGATCGGTTTCCACATTCCACAGACCTTTGGCATGCTGGCTGCTGTGGCCTTAGTCGGCCCGGAGCGGCGCTCACTGTCACGCTCGCTCCCACTCTGCACCAGCCAGCGCCACATCCTTCATGCGAAGCTCATTTGAGGCTGCTCGGCGATGCTGTCGAGCCATCTTGTGAGGCGCGGCACGTTGGTGTCGGGAGCGAAGGCCAAGAAGGTGCCATCGCTGGACTTGCACCCCCACATTGCGGCCGTGCGCAACCGTGTCTCGCTGTTGACGCGACCCATATGAACATTCTTCCCATGAGCGCAGGCAGCGGCGGTGAGGTCGCGGGCGTGGTGAGATAGTTTGAACTCTGTACTGCCGCCGATGAATAGAACATCGAAGCGGTCCCATGGCGGGTCGCGTAGGCCGTCCTGGGCGACCAGCGCCGCTTTGAAGCCGCGAGCCCTGATCTCCTCCAGCACTGGGCCAGAACGCCGCCACGTCGCCTCTGCGTCGCCCAACACATCTGGGGCTGGCGCAAATAGGCATGTCGCTGCGGCATGCTGGCGGCAACTGAGAAAATCAAGATACGCGCCAAGGTCGAACGCATCGCCGGCCGAATAGCATCCATTGTCGGCTGCCCACGGACCTGCAAGCAGATTGAATTGATTGCCCATCCTCGGAGTGAGGAGAAAGCCGAGATCAGGACGGGCACCAACGAGTTCCAATCGAACAACTCCGCTCAGGTAGATCAGGCGATAACCTCCGTGATTACGCCGCCATGGTTGCCAAATGTGGTGACCTTGGCAGCGAACTCGCGAGCCAGCATACAGGTAATCTCCTCCTGCGGCAGATGCCGTTCAGATCCTCCAATGCGCTTTGCCGCGGCCAGGAGATCTTCGCACAGTATGGTGCGAGTGCTTTCGACCACCACGTCGTATACGTCCGGCTCTTTGTCCACCGGGCATCTCGCGAAGAGCTGGAAACTGTACTTCACTCGCATTGCTGTGGTCGCTCCATCCGGTTCGCATAAGCGGCTGGCCCTCTCGCCAGCCAACCCAGACCGAGCCTGGGCCGTCACGCCTGAAAGGAGGTGGCGTTCCCCCACTGGCTACCGCAGGCCAGTCTGCCGGGCTTTGGCTCCGCAATGCTTCACGTCGGCTCTTCCAAATGGCCTAGCTTCACACTGTATCAACGCCTCTGCCCGCTCGGGATCTCAACAGGGGGGTTGAAGATCAGTCGTTCACATGCGTGCCGACTGGCACATTTGCTTTCGCGCGCTTGACACACTCTCCGCGAGTGAGCGGGCAATCATCGCCAGGCAGCGCAGGGCAGCGACACGACCAGAACGGCTCCGCCATCCATTCATGGCCTTTGATATCGGCGGCAGTGTTCATGTCGATCTCCGGGGTTCAGTTTAACTTCTCGACGACACGGCTCGCGAAGTCTCTCGCACCGAACCAAGCTGTGCGGCCGTCCTCGCGGATAAAGCGTATCATGCTATCGCTGGACACGTAGTCCACCGTCCATGTCGCAACGCTCGTCCGATAGATGTCGCCAACTTTGATTTCCATATCGCTCACCGGGGTTTATGGTTCATGTTTCAGGATGCGGATTTGACCTTCAAGAGCGTCTATTGTACCGCGAAGATGTCCTTCGGTCTCGCTTCGTATCTCATCGATCTGTTGCGCGTGCTGAAGATCCTCTGACCAAAGTAACTTAGCCATGCCTACTCCGAAGAGAGCGCCGGCAATCGCTAGCAATGCGGCGGCTGGGATCACTAGGGGCACCGTGCTTCTCTTTCTCATCTGGGGTTTCAGGTATCCGACAGAGCGCGTTCGCACTCGCCGTAAATTGCGTCCAGCGCGGCTTGCTCGCATTCCTTCTCAGGAACGTCAGTTGCCAACTCCTGAATACGCCGGATCACTCCGCGCAGCGCGTCGATATCGCGCGTCATTGCATCCATCTGATCCATACTGTCCCGGCCCTGGTATGCCAATTGTTGTGGAGGCGTCTTCATGTTCGTTCCTTATCCGGGGTTCAGGATAGCTGGTCGGAGGTCTGTCTGGATGCCTCCCGCCACGCCTCACGGAAGGTGAAGTCAGTCGGAGGGCCAAAACCTCTCCATTTGCCGAATGACCATACACTGCCGTTTAAGTCCCGTAGAAAGAAGGTGCCGACCTCAGTTGGTCCCTTGATTAGTATCTTACGAGGCCCAAGGTTGGATGGTCTGCTATGGCTCATATCTGGCTCCCGTGGGGTTGAAGGGTCAGAAGCTATAGGGCACCGCTTGGTGCGGCGAGAACAGTTCCCCAGCCACTTCGCCAGCGGTGTATTCCTGCCCGCTCCAGTTGGCCTCATCGAACCAATCGTAGCCAGTCACGTCGAGCGTCTCGCCCTGCTCATGGATGATCATCGCCGGCATTAGACCGAGAGCGGAGGCGGCGGCAAGGCGGTGTGAGCCTTCCAGGGCCTGCATATAATCGCCGCAATCCACTACCTCGATCGTCGGCGCGCCCAAAGAACGCATCTCATCGATGACTTGTGCCAACTTGTCAGGGTCCGTGCCGTGGATCGCGTAGATGGTTGTCATTGCCGGTCTCCGTCTTCTTGCTTGACGGACGTGACTTAACGTCCTATTACGGCGTCTGTCAAGCCCAATGAACAGACAGGATATTTAATCTTGGAACGGTGCTACATCCGAGACGGCGTGTGGGGATGGCCGGCGCAATCCCAGGAGGCCAAACTACGAGAGGCTGGTGTATTTAGCCCCGAGGCGCTCTATCGGGACGAGCTTTCCGCAACGCGTGCTAGGCAGCCCAGCAAGATCAGCCCCGAATGGCTTACAGAGCGACAGCGCTATCTCTTCAGGTCGACCACCCGCCGCTCAGACGAGACAATCCACGTGGCGACGATGACAGCTCTTGCCGTGAGCGAAGCTGATCTAATTGCGGCTCTCGCTGCTGCGGAAAAGAGGAGAGCCACGGTCACTGCGCACGATAGCGGTGTCTCGGTGACGCCTGGCAGTGGGATGGCTGGAGCAGCGGCGGCTATTGCCGATTGGCGCCTATCCAAATTGGAAGCGCAAGCGCGCGCCGGCCGCGGCGAGGGCAAGCGGAGAGCGGCAGAATTGAGGCGGGCAAAGACGGAATCTAAGCTGACAGAGGCGCGACCGCTGTGGCGAGATAGAAGTCCACAGAGACTCACCACCGCACAAATTGCCCGGCAAGTTGGCCTCTCTGTGCCCACGCTCTACAAGAATCTGCACGTGCGTCCGGAGACCGGTGGCGCCAAGGTGTCAGGGTGGGTCTATGTAATAGGATCTGATGATGGCCCGATGAAAATCGGAATCGCCACCGATCCTCAGAGCCGGCTTGTAGAGATACAGGTTGGCCACCCGTTTAAGCTGAAAGTGCTACACTCATGGCGGCACGAAGCGGCGGCCAAAGTGGAATTAGCGGCCCACAAGCTATTGCGCGGGAGGCGGCTGCAAGGCGAGTGGTTCTCGGTCACCCAAGAGGAAGCATCCGCTGCGGTGGAGCGCGCTATCAAGAGAAAGGACAGAGAGGATGCAAAGTCCAAAGAGCAACCCTGAAACCACGGCCGATCGATATCGCAATTCCGGGGACCCGACTGTGTGGCGGTCGCCCCGTTTACGCATGACGCACCGTTTTCTAGCACAAGCCGTTAAACTTGTAGACCAAAACGGCGATCAGTACTTGGTTGAGTTCGAGGATGGCAGTTCTGGGTGGCATGCAGGGCCGCTTATTCCGATCGCGGCGGTAGATCGTGAGGCATTGAAATGAGCAATGGCGAAAAACCAACGACCGCCGCTACGATGCGAATGGAGCGCATCGAGCGATTGTTGCGGGAACTAGAATATGAAGTCACGCGGGGCATTATGGAACACGAGATTGATGAGGAAATCGGGTTCCGCTTCATCGTTCCAGTTAGCCGTAAGGTTCCTGGTGGCATCGTTGGTTGCGAGTTCAGGACGCGGCCGGGACAGACTTACGAAGCGGCTTATTACGGCTTGCACGAGACGCCAAAACTGAAGGTTGTAGGAGGCGACGGTGAGTAACCCGACCACCGCCTGCGGAGAGCACGTCTGCGCGGTCGCGATCTTTCTGGCTGATGGAACCGCTGAAACCAAGGTGCTTCACCGGGGAAGTCGTGAGGCTTGTGAAGCGGTCGAGGCGTTGACGCCAGCAATCACATACGCCGGAGCTAAGCAGGTTCGACACGCCAAAATATTCGTGCGTGATTCAGCTTGGTGGGACTCGCTGGTGGAGGATGTAAGCAACGCCCCCTGACCACCTAGTCACGCTAGCGGCTTTACCCTTTCCTCTTCCTTCGACACCACCACGCAGCCGGAACCTTCAATGGCGTCGAGTATCCGGGTCGCTTTCAGCACAGCGGACCGGTCGCCCAGCGTGCTGGGCTGCGCATCGAAGCAGTCTGCTATTAGCCGGATCAGATCGGCGCGGCTGGTGGGCGCCCCCATCACGCCGCTTCCTTCGATGGACGATCGCCGGGGCGCCACACCGCTTTCAACCTACGTTGCTCACGTTCATCTTTGTGGATCACAGCGTGACACTCCGTGCAAAACCAACGGACCTCCAGAGGTTTGCTATAATCTGCGTGATGAGCTTGCGCTTTTTCGGCATAGCATAACTCACAGGGTAGACGCTTCAGCTTACCGTCTCTGATTGCGTTACTGACAGCTGAATGTGCCTTGCGTTTTTCCGGGTTACGCTTGATCCATCTTTTACTATCTTCCTGGTCTAACTGTTTGCCTCTTTCGGTGCTTGCGTATTCAATCCTAGCGAGGAAGCGCAATGGTTCATTGGCCCTGTTGCGATCATACTGTCTATAATAATCCAACTTCGTGCTGCGATTTTCTCTGTTGTGCTGTTTGCAGCACTCCTTACACTTGTTAAGATACCCATCCGACATCGCCGGATGGGTGTAAAAGTCTTCTATCGGCTTCCGTCCGCCGCAAGCGATACAGGCTTTTATTATTGCCAGCATGGGCCAAAGGGAATTTCGTCGTCTATGTCGCCCCCTCCTGCTGGTGCCATTTCCTTAGCCTTCGCCACCGGCGCGCGTTCTGGTGATGATGAGCCACTCTGCTTGATATAGCCGCGGATTACGTTCTTTGCTGGATAACCATCCTTTGCTGGTTGAACTCCAACTGTGCAACGCCCAGTGCGGTCGGCCATCTCATTCTCGGTAAGAAGGCCCTTTTCGTACTCTCGTAGCAGACCACATGAAGCTGCAAAATGCCTGATTTTCCAAGCCGCCTTCTCAGAATTAACGAGATAGTCGAACAGCATCTTCTTATTGCTGTCCTGATCGAAGATCCAGACCTCCAGTGCGAACATATCGTTGCCGTTGGCGCTTTCTTTTTCGACTGCCGTCTTCACCTGGAACTCATAATCACCTGCTTCCCAGAGATTGGATGACTGTTCATCGGCTTCTTTTTCTGAAAGTGGGGTAACGCGCATCGATGCCTCCTATGCAGTCAGTTTGGATTTGAGAAACTCAATAGCTTTGCCGATAGTATCGGCTTCCATCTCAGACCAATCATCAACATTGGCCTTTTTGAAGCACTTTTCCGACCAATCCTCGGAGACCTTCACGATCTCTAGCAGGCGACGTACCTCAGCAACCTGTTCGTCTCCAGCGAGAATGATAGGTTTCGCCGCCTTCTCGATGGCGGTCCGTCCATAGCGTTCAGCGAACTCCTCGTATGACCAATCGAACCGTGCTGCCGAAGGGAAATTCGCTAGCCGCGATTTGCCAACGTGCATGAACCTTTTGGCGTCTTTACCAGTGCCGATCTGGCTGATGCGTAGAACAAGATGTAGTTCGTATGCTAACTTCTCCCAGCAATCGAATGTCTGCCCGACGACCTCACGATTGCCTTTGTCATCTTTGCCCCATTCATCTTTCTGGTGGCAAATGAACACAGCGTTCATATCAGCACGATTTACCCATCGCAGTAAACGGGTCACCTGACGGATTGGACCTTTTTTTGAAGCGCCGAACGCATCCTTGTCGCCAAGCCGCTCTTGTTCTTCCGTGATAGCGGCGTTGAATAGCTTGGTCATGCTATCGAACACCATTGTGTTGTATCGATGTTCGATTGTTGCAAGCGTTTGGACCTCCTCAATCACTGTCTCAAAGTCAAGCGAACCTTGGTCCGGACCGAAGTAGCCAGCGCCAGAGTTCTTCAGGCGCACGCGATATTCATCCTGATCTGCACCGCCTTCGTGGTCAAAGTAGTAGACGCCAGGAAACCGAATTGCTTCGTACGTCTTACCGACGCCAGGCGGCCCGAAAATTAGCGTTTTAGCTTTCTTCGGCTCAATGGTATCTGGTGATACCGCTCCGAGTTCGCGTGTGGTTCGGCGTCTCGTTTGTATTCCATCAGGCATCTTCGTTGCTCCTTGTGTTCTCGCTCATCCCACCCGTCCCCCACTGACCGTGGCGGATGTAGGAGCCATGCTCACCGCCTGGAAGTCTGGAGAACTCGACCATCATATCGTGGTCCTTCAGATCCTTGTGGTCGCGCTTCACGCCAGCGATCACATAGGCGGCGATCTCTGCTTCCGTCAGATCCACCGTCGCTCGGTGCGTGATGGACCGCGTCTTCACTACTTCGGATGGCATGTTGTACTCTCCTTGCATATGTCTGCCACTGTATCGACCACTACCCACGTGCAGGCAGCGACGGAGCAGAGAACAATCGCGACCGTCGCGGCGTTGGCGATCCAGCGGCGCCAGGGACGTGGCGGCCGTGGCACTTCGGCGCCGACCGTCCAGCGGCCGTCAGGCAAGGTCACGGTGCGAACTATGGGGCGCTGCATCAGTGCACATCCTCTGGATCGGGCATCCTGCCAGTCTTAACGCTCGGATCAATCAGGGAATGGACAAACTGCACGCCCTGATTGGTGTTAAGGATCATCAGAAATAGCAGTTCCATCCGTTCCGAAGCTGGCATCACCATGAACTGATCTCGCTGCTGCGCGGTGAATGGCTCTAGATTCTGCCGATAGAGCGTGAGCATCCCACGCGGCGTGGCGTCGTTATCCATCTACCCCTCCACCTTCGCCAGCGCCTCAAGCGCAACGTTCCGATCAGCCGGGTGCGGCACTAGATGCCCATAGCGGTTCAGCACTTCCAAAGCCCAGAGCGCATCGGGAATGTTCTCGTGCACGATAGCCGATGCGCAGCGGGTCGCGTAGCCGGTGCCCACCAGGCGCACTAGCGTATCGTCGCCTTGTTCAGCGTTGGGATAAGTGATGATGTGGGCGCGCACCAGAGGCAGCGGCAACTGCTCGTCCAGCGCATCAGCGGCGGACATCAGCGCCGTCTCGGCCTCCATCACAGCCGCCAGCACGCGCTCATACGCCTCCTGCGCGACGGGCGAGTTCACTCTCCGGATGCGCCGCTCGTAGGCCGCGCTCAGGGATTGGAAGACTTCCGCTCTGACGCGGAGTTCGGTTGGCTCTTGGGTCATTGCGGAGGCGGCGGTAATACTGCGTCGATGTCGATCGGCGCGCCATCCTCTCCACAGTATGCTCCCATGAAGTCTTCAATGCTCGCATCTCTTCGCATCACGAGACGAAGGTTGTTCGCAAGTTCCAAAAGGGCGAATGCTGTGCCGCCATCGCGACGCTTGATCTGCATTGCGGCATTGTGAAGCATGCCCAATATGTTGTATTTCACCCCACCCTCCGTTCCACCAGCAACGCCCGCGTGCGCTCCACGCTGGCCGTGTGCCGAATGCGCGCCCAGGCCACCGCGGTCTGCTGCGCATCGACCGATCCGATCAGCCACGGCGTGCGGTGTGCAGTGTGCACCGTCTCCCGGCAGCGCTCCCGTATCGCGCGCTCCGACGCCAGCGCGCGCTCCACAGCCGCCACACCGTCGGCCGGCACCCACCAGCGGGCGCACATGCCGCGCACCAACCGCTCGCCAGCAGCGGCCAGCTCGGGGCGGATAACTGCGATGTTCTCGGGGAGGGTGGTCATGACAAAGCCTCTCGCGCAGTCTGCGCTATGCCATCGAGACCGGCGCGTTCGGATATTCGCGCGATCTCATCCAAGGCAACGCGCAAACGCGACAGCTTGGCTGATTGCGCAAGTATCGTCGTGCGAGCGTCGGTAATACAGTGGAGGATCTGTGCAGGGCTGCCGTCGCACACAGCAGCAGGCACCATGTTATGCCATTGTGATAAGGTGCGCGGTAATTCGGTGGTTGTCATGGCTTCATCTCCTCCAGCGTGGTAGCCAACATCCGAACCACCTCAGCCGTTTCCGGGTCGCGCAGGTGGTCCGCCAGCTCGCGCAGCGCTGTCACGGCAGCGAGGTAGCCAGTGCGTTCTGCTTGCGATAGAGCAGAGTCTACCTCAGTAATCGCAGTCCTGGCGCGATCAACCCAAGCTCTAGCATGATCCATTTGGCCGCGGCGGTTATTCGTAAACCACTGAGGTCCGACCTGGGCGCAATGGTAAAGCTCAATCAGCGCTTGACCGATCGTATCTAAACGCGGGTCGGGCTTGGTCTCGGACTGCTTGTCCGCCATCATCGTTTTCCGGTAGAATTGCTGGTTTCAGTCCTGCGATAGTGGTCCCAAGCGCCTCGCCAGCACATCCATCGTTCGCAGGCAGCGTCGCTGTAGACGTTCTCGCGCACCCAGTGATAGTGCTCATCTTGTTCCCACCACTCCACCTGATAGCCAGGAGGCAGTGGCTGTTTAGGCGAGAACCGCGAGGTGATTGTGCGCATTATCTGGAATTGGCGACTCAGACCGAGAGCCGACGCATGGCGTCGTCAGCAGCTTCGTGGGCGAATTGCGCTGAACCGAAGCCGGCGGCGGTGGCAATGCAGCGCCCAGTTAGGAACTCATGCACCGCGTAGGCCCAACTTCCGTTCTTCGCCAGCCCGATTCTTATTTCAAACATAGGGGATCTCCGTGCGTCTGAAGGGGAATGTAGAGAGGGTGCGGACGGTAGTCAACAGGAATATTCCCGTTTCCCCGTATTTTCTCCTTGACGAGCCGAACTGACCAGCTTACGGTGCCTTCATGAAGCTACAGCAGATCATCCGCGACCGTGGCCTTAAGCAGAACTGGATTGCTGGTAAGATCGGCATCAGTCAGACGCATTTCTCTGAAATGCTTCGTGGCATCAAGCGCTTCCCTATCGAAAAGATAGAGCCGTTAGCCGACGTTCTGCAAATGCCAGTTAAGGATGTTGTCCGTGCTGTTTCGCGGAAGGAAGCTGCGTAATGCCATGTCCTCATTGCCGCAACGGCTGGCTCGGTAGCGATATTGAATGTGTCAACGGTGTGCTGATCGATATCGATGTAGCGCATGAAGGTTGGCAACGCGATGTCGAATATCCAGCCGCGCCATGCGTGTCAAAGACAGGCAGATGGCCGAAGCGCGATCGTGGTTGCCAAGAGAGACTTGAAGAATGGGCTTCACGTGGCGGCCCGCTGGCCCCTTGTGACAAGGATGCTGCGTGATGGCGACAACCAGCGTTCTCCAGACGCATCCTCCAGGAACTGGATGGCGTGATTGGTGCTGGCCTGTTTGCGGCATGGCTGGCCCATCGCCCTACCGCCATCGTTACGTCGAGGCGTGGCGACGCGAATGGCAGTCCGTCGAAGTGCTTCGCATCAGCGATATGGCGCCCGAGATGAACATGGCCAACCTGTGGTGGCGCCCGTTGCAACAGCCCCGGCTGGAGCCGGAGGTATATATCAGGGAGGCACTGAAGCCATGAACATCGCGCTCTGGCTCTTCGCATGGTTGCTGCTCGCGCTCCTGGTCGGGCTGATCGTGGGGCCGCTCATTTATAAGTCTGGCGAAGAACAGGAACCTCAGTAGATGAGCACGCCCGAGTGGCCAGAGGTCGATATCGCGAGGCTACGCGAATTGTGGACAGCGGGAATATCCACTACTGAGATCGGCCGGCTGATGCGGCGAACGAAGAATGCGGTGGTCGGCCGGGCGCGCAGGCTGCATTTGCTTGGCCGGCCATCTCCAATCAAGCGCGATGGTTCCGAGCCAGTCCGACCCTACAAGCGGCGCATTGTCGAACGCGCGGGGCCTGTTACGTTGGCTCCAATGGGCAGCGACTCGTTCCGACTTCCGGTACTCGACGCAGCTAAGAAGAAAGCACCACCAAAACCTGTCGAGGCGCCACGTCCAGCCGTGCGTCAAACAAATCGGCAGTGTGAATGGCTGGAGGGCCAGAAGCCGTTCGTGAGATGCACGGAGAATGCCACGCCTGGCAGGCCATATTGTGAGGCGCACAGCCGCAAGGCTTATGCAACGTGGCGCAGCTCCGATCAGGAAGCCGCGGCGTGACCGCCAAGCACGAGCGCAACGCTGAAATGCTGGCGCTCCGACATAGCGGGTCCTCGGTCCAGGAGATCGCGGACAAGTACGGCATCTCGCGATCGCGCGCTGGATACATCCTCCGGCACGAGCCATCTTTCGCCCGGCACGCATGGACACCCGACGAACTGGAACAGTTGCGCGCTCTCCATTCCCACCGCCTGACGCTCGCTGCTATCGGCGCCAAGCTTGGCAGGACTGCCGCTGCCGTAAGGCAAAGATACCGGGAAGAGGGAATGGCGCCTCGTGGCCACGTTGGCACCCGGAGATCCGCCACAAAGCGGGCCACGCCGCGGAAGCTGACTTCTGAGGAAGTGCTGGCAATCCGCACCCTCGTTGCAGGCAAGATGATGAGCCGGGTGAGCTGTGCGCAGTTATACGGCGTGCACCGGTCGATGATCGGGCTGATTGCCAGAGGGCAGCGGTGGGCTTGGCTGAACTCTGCCATGATTGGGGGCTAGGACATGAGCAGCACGCTGAACTCCGGCAGGCGTGAAGCGGTCATCTGCCGCGAGCGAGGCTGGACCGCTGGCACACGGCTCGTGGGCGATGAGGGATGGGGACCGACCGTGATCGAAATCACCGCGGTGGGTGAAGAGAACATCCTGGCGAAGACCATCACGCATAATGGCAACAAGCCGGAATGGTGCGGCGAGACGACATGGACGCTCGACTGCCGCGACTGGCAGGAGTTTACGGAAGGCGCCTCGTGATGCCCTGGCTCTGCTTCCCCTCGCGCCTGCCTACGCCCGTTCAGCCGGTAGCGCACGCTCTACCGCTCCCGCCGCATCGCCACGGCATCGGGCACCACGGCCGGCATCGGCTACGCCACTGGGGCCTGTCTCCTGGCGCCGCAGCGACCGCGTGGCGCGCTGGCGTTGCCTGCGTGTGGGTATCCGCTCCGGTGGCTGCTGGCGGCGTAGGATGGGCGCTGGCTCCGTGGCTACCAGGGTGGGGCGCGGAGGCGCCTGTGGCGAGCGCGGCGATTGTGGCAGTGCCGGAACCCGGATCTCTGGCGTTGCTGGGGCTGGGCGTGCTGGCGTTGGCGGTGGTGAGGCGGTCATGAGCGAGGGCAAATCCCCAACGACCACAAAGCCACCGCGCGTCTACGTCATCCGTGTGGAATGCACGAGCGACCCGATGGTCTATGAATTGATGTATCAGGAGATAAAAAAACTGATTGGCGAGGTGTGGGACGAACCGCCAGTGTGCCTGTCTGGCGGCATGGAGGACCCGAAGTGAACGATAGGGCGCTTGCTTCCGATATGCTGGCCGCGCTGAAAGCCATCCGTCGTTGGTGCGACATCCAGGACAATCGGACGGACAGCGCTGACAAGGTGCGGCATATCAGACTGGTGGCAGATGACTTTCTAACCAGAGTGGGTGCGCCATACGACAACCGTACTTACAACGCGCGCCGCAGATTTGAGGAGGATGTAAACAGCAATGGCTGAACCACCCGCCCACGAGAGCACCTTCTGGGGCCGGGCGCACAATGCCTGAGCGCATCCAGCGGAGCAGGGCGAAGGGATCGAAGCTGCCGCCCGACAGCGTCTACGTCGGGCGTCCGTCGAAGTGGGGCAACCCGTATCGCGTCGGCACGTGCTTCATCCCAGATGCGCAAGCCGCGCTCGATGCCTTTGTCGCCAACCTGCCGATGAGCCTCGATGTGTCAGAGCTTCGCGGCAAGACGCTTGTCTGCTGGTGCAAAGTCGGCACCCCGTGCCACGGGGATACCTTATTGCGATTAGCCGCGGATCTGGAGAACGCAGATGGCTGATGGTCGTCCGACCCACAAGCGCACCTGCTGGGCCATTCTCCACCACAGCGTCAACGCCCTGGACGGCGATCGTTCGAACTTCGCCGGCACGACGGGGCATCCTTCGCGGACGCTGCTCTTCGAGTCGCGGGATGAGGCGCGTAAGGCCCTCAAAGCTAGGTGGGGCTACATCGCGCAGCGGCCGGATCTTCGGCGGGAACCGCACGGCTGGCGCATGCCGCGCGTGGTGCGGGTGGCCGTGAGCGTGGAGATGATCGCATGAGCGAGCGACAGACGACCGCCCAGCAGGCCGCCAAGCGCCTGCAAGACACGATGTTTGATGCAGCCAGAGCGGCGAGAAGTATCGAGCATCACGACGCATGGGTATCCCTCATCAGTCAGGCCGAGGATGCGTTACAAGCGATGTGGAACCACTTCGGAGACCTGAGTGACAACGACATGCTCGGGATGCCGTGCAAGGGCGCTCTCGTCAAATGCCGCTCGGCCCTCGCTGCGATAAGGAAAGCCAAAGATGGCCGATAACCATCCGACCGTGCCGGCGCCCGCGCTCATGGAAGACGAGGAGATTCGCGGTCCGCGCCGGATTGTGCACCGCGAACAGGAGTTCCAGAAGGTTGCGGTAGCTTTCATCAAGCGCGCCGTTGTCGGTCCCATGTTCGTGGCGGCGACCGTCAACGAGAACGAGATGACGGAGAACGCTCGCGCTAGGGCAAAGCTGCGCGGCATGGTGAGCGGACTGCCGGACCTCTACGTGGTGCAGTTGCCTGCCAAATCGTGTTGGTTGGAGCTGAAGTGGGGCAAGAACGGCCTTTCCGAAAACCAGAAGTCCGTAGCTCACGCCCTGGACGCATGCAAAGTTCCTCGTGGGACGGCGTGGTCGATCGCACACGTCCGATACTATCTCGACTTTGCTGGGATTGAACTGGCCCATAACATCGACAGCCTTACGGTCGAGTACCAAGCGCGCGCTGAGGCTGCGGTTCGTACTGCTGAGCTGAAAGCCGAGACGCCGCATAAACCCGGCAAGTCGCGCCCCCGCTCTCGGCCCACGGCCGGGCAGCGGAAGTTCGGCTGGGCGCGGGAGAGGTTGTTGGTGGGATGAGCGGAAATCCTGCATGGACCGGCACGCTGGCCAAGGGCATCGAGCCCGGAACTGTCGTCGGGGAACTTGTCGATAGTTGGGGCTGGAAAATCACGCTTCACGGTACGCTGCAGCCTGGTGGCGGCGACCCGCCAGAGTGCTTGCATCTTCCAGCGATCGACAGTGCGAAGTGAGCGGCCGATGAGCTACAAGCACGGGCACGCGAGCGGGGGCAAGGTCTCATCGCTCTACAGCGTATGGGACCACATGAAGACGCGGTGCACCAACCCTCGCGCCGAAGGCTACGCGAGTTGTGGGGCGCGCGGCATCACCGTCTGTCAGGAGTGGCTGGATTTCTCCGCCTTCTCCGATTGGGCCAACCGGAACGGCTTCAAGCCAGGGCTGGCACTAAGCAGGATCGATAGCAAAGCCGGCTACAGCCCGGCGAACTGTAGGTTCGTTGACAAGTCACGCGACAATCCGACGAACGCTCTCCCGGTTACCGCCCTCGGGGAAACCAAACCGTGTAAGGCGTGGGCGTCCGACGCGAGGTGTCTGGTCAGACTGAGCCTGCTTCGCTGGCGCATCGAGCACAGGTGGAACGCTGAAGACGCGATAACGCTGCCGGTTGGTTCGTCGGAACGCCCCAACTGGATCTGGACGGCCGATCGCGAGGCGCATCTCCACGAGCTGGTAGCACAAGTGCCGCGGCCGCGCATCGACGCAATGGCGCGCGAGTTAGGGCTGAGCTATCACGCCGTTTCCCACCACATCGCCAAGCTCGGGCTCGGGCAGCCGAAGTACAACCACCGCACCGCGCGGAGGAGGGCGCCGTCGATCGAGCGTCCACGCTACTACGGGCGCGCGCCCACGCTACCGGTGCTGGACAGCTTGAGGGACGCTGAGTGATGCGTATCCTCGACCTTTTCTCAGGCATTGGTGCATTCTCCCTAGGTCTGGAGCGCGCTGGCATGCGCACCGTTGCATTCTGCGAATCCGACCCATTCTGCCAGCGCGTGCTGGCAAAACACTGGCCAGAGGTGCCCTGCTATGACGATGTTCGGACGCTCACCGCTGACCAGCTTCGACATGACGGCATTCGAGTTGATGTCATCTGCGGAGGCTTCCCGTGTCAGGATGTATCCCGCGCTGGCAAGCGCGCCGGACTTACCGGCTCCAATTCAGGACTCTACCGGGAACTGGTGCGAGCCATTCGCCTGGTACGACCAAAGCACGCGATCGTGGAAAACGTGGCAGCGCTCGTTGGAGATGGGCTGGATGTCGTTCTCGGAGAAATGGCCGAGATCGGGTTTGACACTGAATGGGATTGCGTACCGGCGAGCGCCGTCGGCGCCCCTCACTACCGCGACCGTGTTTGGATCGTCGCGCACGATGCTGCCGACGCCAAGAGCTTGCAGCGCAATGGCTGCGACTATTACGCTGGAAGCACAGGCGAAAGCTTGGGACAGATTTCCGAACCTGGAGACAGTTATCGCCCGAATGCTGCCAACACCACGCGCGTCGGACGGGGACAGGGGAGGGCGCGGCGACCTTCTGACAGTTTTGCGTGGATACGAGACGCGACACGCTGGCACGCTGGCCAGGCCTACCGCGATGGATTGGAGAAGTGGAAATGCCAGTCAGAAGACACACGAGAGGAATACCAGGCCGCTGAACGAGCAGCTATCGGGGATGTCTGGCAATCACAGTGGCCAAGTGAACCCGCGCTTCTTGGAATGGATGATGGGCCTTCCTATCGGGTGGAGCGAGTTAAAGCTCTCGGCAACTCGCTCGTCCCGCAAATCGCGGAACTGATCGGGCGCGCGGTGGTAGACTCCCGTTGACCTCGGGCGCGACTAAGCGCACGATAACAGGGATGTGAAAAGACACTTGACCAACCCCTAATTTGTATGCCACGATGATATACATTTGGTGTGCATAGCGGTGGGGAAACGGTCAATGGACGCGACAGTCGTGGTCAATGTGCGGATGGCCCCCGCGACGCGCGAAGTTCTCGACCGCTTGGGCACTGAGCATGGTCTAACCAGATCCGCCATTATTCGCCGTGCCCTTGGCATCATGCAGGCCGTGGACGACGCGCGGAAGTTCGGCCGTTATGTCGGCACCACTATGGACCGGGAATGCCTTGAGACGGTGATAGTTACCCCAATTTGAGGGCGCTGTTGTGCCCATACCTTTCGACCAGATCAAAAGGGCGTCGCTTTCGCAAGCCGACAGTCTCTTAGCGTCGTGGTTTCCCCTCGGCCGTAAGATCGGGCGCGAGTTCAAGATTGGAAATGTATCTGGAGAGCCGGGCGAGTCCCTCTCCGTCAATCTCGACACCGGTGTATGGTCAGACTTCGCTACCGGCCAAAAGGGTGCCGATCTCATTGACCTTCGTGCCGCCAGCCTCCACAAATCACTAGGGGACACCGCTCGCGAGCTTGCCACTTCTCTTGGCATCACAGACGCTCCCCCTCCGCCGAAGAAGGCCAATGGTCATTCCAGGCAACCAGGATGGCATCCGATCGTGCCGCCCCCAGCAGGTGTGCGACGTCCATCCGATCTGCTCGACAGCATGGACGTGGTGTACGAGTACACAGACGCCAGTGGCGCCATTACCCACTACGTAGGCCGCATCGAGGCCCGCGGCACTGAGCGCAAGCGGTTTGTTCCTGTCACCTATGGCACGTTCGAGGGTCATGCAGGGTGGCACAAGAAGTCTCCGCTAGCGCCGCGCCCGCTCTATGGCCTGGGTAGATTGGCTGCCCGTCCTACTTCCCCCGTGGTGCTCTGTGAGGGCGAGAAGGCTGCCGACGCCGCTCAGGCGCTTCTACCATCCTATGCCTGCCTAGCGTGGCCTAATGGAGCAGAATCGGCCGACAAGGCAGACCTTGGTCCGCTTCTCACGCGGAAGGTGGTGATTTGGCCGGATAACGACGAACCAGGGCACAAGGCAGCAAAGTTCCTAGCCACCCAACTCCCGCGCGCGTCTACCCTACGGGTCGATGACCTGCTGGACGGGGCCGACGCCGCCGATGTTACGCCGTTGGAACCCGAGCGGTGGCTTATGCTTCGGATCCAGAAACCGTTCTCCCGCATCAAGACGGGAGAGGAGTTCATGGCTTCGTTTGTCGCCCCAGACTACATCATCGACGGTATTGTGCAGCGCACAAGACTTTATGCCTGCACATCCAAAACCGGGCATGGAAAGACCGCGGTATGGTTGTATCTGAGCTGCATGGTCACGACTGGCAGGCATATCGGGCCGCTGGAAACCACCAAAGGCAACGTTGTATTTCTTGCCGGCGAAAATCCAGATGACCTTTGCGGCCGTATGCACGCCGCCTGTCAGGAATACAACATAGATCCCCAGCGAGCGCCCCATGTTCTACCGGTGAATTTCCCGATGACGCCAGAGGAAGCCGCGCGTCTGAAGGATGATATAGACGCGCTCGCCCTCGATCCTGTCCTGATCGTGGCTGATACGGCCGCCGCTTACTTCCCCGGCGACGATGACAATAGCAACGTCCAGATGGGAGAGTATGGCCGCACACTCCGCATTCTCAACCGCTGCACCGGCAACCCTGCCGTTGTCGTCCTGTCCCATCCCGTGAAAGCCGCAGACCGAGATAACCTCCTGCCACGAGGAGGGGGCGCATTCCTCAACGAGTTAGACGGCAACCTTACGTTGTGGTCGGACTCGCTAGGGGAAAACACTACCTTGCACTGGCAGGGGAAACTCCGTGGGGCGGACTTCGACCCCATCCCATTCATTCTTCGTCCTATCCGCGTCCCCACCCTCCTCGACGCCAAGAAGCGCCCCCTCGTTTCTGTGATCGCTGAGCCACAATCCCCCGAGGGGGCGGCGAACAGAGCCAAGCAAGCGATAAGCGACGAGAACGCGGTTCTCCTCTGGCTCCGAACTCAGCCAGGAATTTCCCTGGCCGGTATCGCTGACGGCGCAGGGTGGACCAATGAGCGCGGCATACCTCTCAAGGCCAAGGTGCAGCGTTGCCTGGAGCGACTGAAGATGGACAAGCTGGTGAAGATCCACCGCCGCAAGTGGGTGATCACTGATACCGGGAAGGCCGAATTAAACAAGTCCGATCCGGAATGAACCATATGTTTGTTGACGATACGAGACAAGCGATACGAAACCGATACGCCAGCCCTATTTGCTACGGTGACAGATGACGCTAACCTACTGTAATAGCTACGAGTATCGCGATACGTTGCTGATACGCAGCGGCCCTAGGAGGGTGCGTATCGTATCGCTCCCTTTCCTAGGGGTCCCCGCCGATACGATACGTGCCGTGTTTTGCCCCGCACAGAAAGGACAACACCCATGACCAAAAATCACGCATACCTCCGTGACCTGGAGTTGTTAGGTAAGCTAGCCGGGGCCGAAATGCCGCAGGACTACAGGAACCTCCAGGTTACAACCGCCGCCGGTCAGCAACTGGGAGACCTCGGCGCCTTGCTGGGCCAGCACAGCCTCCCCTCCGCTTCCGGCGCCTACACGCAGATGCACGCGCCCCTCACCCCGCCTGAGTGCGAAGATCCAATTATTCATTGGTGTGATTGCGCCATCTACAACGGGCCGGCTTATGAGCCCGGTCCATGCGATTGCGGCGGTCTGAAGTCTTCATCAGGCGCCCTCACCCCGCAGCAGCGCTACCGCCTCTGCGAGATCGCCCACGAGACCGCAGACCCAGCCCTCCGCGCCGCAGCTATCGCGTTGCTGGTGCAGCCATGACCGCCATCGTAGCCGCCCTGGCCGCCATCCTCGTGGCAGTTGTCGTGGTGTCCGACGAACTCCAGCGCCGCCGCTCCCAGCGCTGGGCCAGGTGGCAGGCCGATACCCGCATCGCAATGGGCTGGACCATGCTCCGTGGCCACCAACTCCCCCAGCAGATGGCCTGCAAGTGGTGGTTCGATCACTCGGTGGATGAACCATGACCAGCTACGACGGCTGGCGGCTGCGGCGGTATTGGCGAGCCCGATGCAACCGGGATTTTGCCAGGTGCATGCCGCGGGAGATATTCTGGCGGCTTCATCACTCCGACTACCTCGACGCCCAGGGCCGCTACCAGTGACCTACCGAACCATCTCATCCAGCCATTGCCGGACGCCAGGACGCGCCACAAGGCGCAGGAGCCGGCAGACGGGTTCAGGCATGGTTCGGGTGCTGGACGCCGTGTGGGACGCTCCTGGGCGGTGTAGCGTGTTAATCCGTCGCCGCGCTCCACAACGAAACATCCTTGCGCGGCGGGACGGAATATGCTAGCGGCGATGTCCTACCGTTCAAAGGTTTATGGGCTAAAGACGTGGCAGCGCGAAAAACACCCTCTGTCGGCCATAAGCCGGACAAGCTGATGAAGGACGCCCTCATGCTGGCGCTCCACCGTGCCGCCGTCGATGCGGAAGGAAAACCCACCAAAAAGCTCGCGATGGTAGCCGACGCCGTGGTCGAGGCAGCAATCGGTGGCGATATGACCGCCGCCCGCGAAATCTTCGACCGCGTGGACGGCAAGGTGAAGCAGGAGACGGAACTCAACGCCAACGTCACGATCAATGACGTGGAGGATAATCGGCCGGTGGTGCTTGGTTATCTGGCAGAGTTCGTTAAGTCCCACGAGCAAGATGCAACTCAGCATTGAGCTTCCAAAGTCTCGACGTGAGGCGTGGCAGTGGTACGCCGACATGCAGGCGGATTGCCTCACTGGTAGCAAGCGACTTGAGTGGCACCAGGTAGAAGCTGAACTCGGACGTGCCGATCTTTTTTACCTGCTGGTCCGTTTGCTGCGTCGGCCAGATGTTAACAACGATTGGTTGTTCGAGCGATGCCGCGAAGTGCAAGCTACCCCTGATGAATGTTTGGACCTATGGGCTCGGGGCCATTATAAAAGTACAATTCAGACATTTGGCAAAACGGTCCAAGACATTCTCTGCGACCCGGAGCAAACGTTCGGGATCTTCAGCCATACCCGTCCTATTGCGAAGGGCTTTCTCGTCCAGATCAAGCGCGAGCTGGAAGAGAACGAGATACTCAAGGCAATATATCCCGATGTGCTTTATGCGCTGCCGCATAAGGAAAGCCCACGCTGGTCAGAAGACGGCGGCCTAATCGTTAAGCGGAAGAGCAATCCGAAGGAAAGCACGATCGAGGCATGGGGCCTAGTAGACGGCCAGCCAACATCGAAGCATTTTAACAAGCTGGTCTATGATGACGTGGTCACGCTGGAGAATGTCTCGACTGGCGAGCAGATCGAGAAGACGACTAAGGCGCTCGAACTGTCCTATAACCTTGGTGCGGCGAACGCTTCCAAGCGCTTCATCGGCACGCGTTATTCGTTATATGATAGCTACTCCTCGATCCTAGCGCGAGGCAATGTCACTCCTCGTGTATATCCAGCGACGCACAATGGTAGGTTTGACGGACGCCCGGTATTCCTGACCAACGCTCAATGGTCCGCTAAGCTCGGAGAAATGTCCCGAGCTACTATCGCGGCACAACTGCTCCAAAACCCAATGGCAGACTCCGCCGCCACCTTCCGCACTCAGTGGCTCCGCAACTACGAAGTGCGCCCCCGCACGCTTAACGTTTACATCATGTGTGATCCGAGCCGTGGTAAATCGGCTACCTCGGACAACACCGCGATTTCAGTGATCGGCGTATCATCGGCCGGCGCGAAGTTCCTGCTCGATGGCGTGTGCCACCGGATGACGCTCAGCCAGCGGTGGACATCGCTCCGCAACCTGCGACGCAAGTGGGGCGCGATGCGTGGCGTCCAGCATATCTCGGTCGGGTACGAGCGGTATGGCGCGCAGTCGGACGACGAGTATTTCGCCGAGCAGATGGATATCGACGCCAAGCGCAAGATACCGGACAGCCACTTCGTCATCCAGGAACTAAACTGGCCACGTGAAGGCGGCGACTCAAAGAAAGAGCGCGTCGAGCGACTAGAGCCGGACTTCCGCAATGGGCGGTTCTTTCTGCCGCGCGAGATCTGGCGAGAGGGCCGCGCCATGACCTGGTCCGTTGATACCGATGCGGAGAGCAAGAGTTTCGGCGAGATCGTCTATCACGAGCACCAGGGCCTGACATCGCAGCAGATGCGGGCGGTCGAGGGCGGTAGTCCGGAGCTGATATCCCGCTCGATCCGGTGCGTGGATCAAGAGGGTCGGATGTATGACCTGACGTCCTGGTTTATCGAGGAATACAAGTATTTTCCTTTTGGTCAATGGCGCGATCTGATAGACTCTACATCGAGAATATACGATATGGATGCGAGAGGGCCAGTAGCTACAGATGTACGAAGCCTCGAACCAGTCGAGCACTGGGACAGATGAGCATCGTGGCCCAGGCAGACCGCGCAGCATTGGTAGGATTACCTATCAGCCTAAACCGTGCATTCGATGTGGCACTCTCATTACATGGAAACAAAGAAAGAACAATTGCTGCTCTAAGCGCTGTTCCAACACCGTCACTTCTAGTGGGGCGAAAAGGAAAAGCGCCAAAGTATGTGGGATATGCAAGGGACCGTTCATCGCTAAACCAGCAGAGCGATATTGTTCCGACACATGTAAGCTGCGTGCCGACATTTCCTGGCGAGAAGGCACACGACAGACATTTATGCGTCTTCTCATCTTATGCCGTAGACGTGGAGGCGCGCTGACAGTGGATGATTTGCTCGCCATTCACAAACGGCAAGAAGGTCTCTGTGCTCTATCTGGGATGCGGATGACAACAGCACTGACTCGCGGACGAGTATGGACAAATGTCTCTGTTGATCGGGTAGACTCATCGCGTGGATATGACGTTAATAATGTCCAGCTCGTGTGCCTGGCGGCTAATCTGATGAAGAACAACCTTCCCCAGGAAGACTTCGTAAGATGGTGCCGCGTGATCGCGGATAAACATGCGCTCGAACCGGTGGAGCATTGGGACCGATGACGATGCAGCGGTTATATCAACAGCTTTACGCTAAGGTTATGGCTGACGCAGTGCCAGTTCCGATTGCGTTGGGGCATGTGGCACAGTCATTCCACGATCTCGGCATGAGCGAATTGCAGCAATTGCGCGAGTGCAACGCCAACCAGGCGGAGCAAATCCGGACACTGAATGCTGCTTTCACCGAACTGGCCGGTCGCCTCATCGCGGCCGAAGCCGAGGACCGCCGCCTGCGCTCTCTACTCAACTGCGTCGAGGATGACTGTCCCGCCGTTAATCCGGTCCAGATCGACATTGATCGCACGCTTGACCATCTGCTGAACGGGCGCACGACCAAGACCCAGCGCCGCGATCTGAACACGGCCACGGAGCGCGCCGAGCGTGTGTCGCCAGCAACCGATGCGGCAATCGGCAGAGCGTTGTCATTTTCCGCGCGCGCTGAGGCCGATCTGGTCGATCAGGCCGGACGGTGACTGAGGTGGCCAACAATATGGTTGCGGCCCTTTGGTCAAAGGCCAGCGCACTCGACGCGGAGGCAGCGCAGGCCCGCAAGGATGACGGTATGCCCTACGTCCACTGGCTCGGGGAGCGCGGAACGCAGATGGCGCAGCAGCGGTTCTCCACGCTTCATATGTGCGCGAACGTTTGGCGCGCTGCTGCGGTGATGGCGGAGACTGGTTCCTAATGCCTTGGACTGGCAAAACCTTCGCGGCGCGGCACAACCACAAGTTGAGCGGCGAAGCTGCTTCCAGCGCTGCCAAGCAGGCGACCGCGATGGTTCGGGCTGGAGTGCCAGAAGGCGAGGCCATTGCTACGACCAATAAGCACGCAGGAGCCTCACCAAAGTCGCCAGCGGAGCACATGGCTAAGCGGCGCGGGCAGGGGCTGACCTACCGCGAAGTAGCCGGTGAGCACGGCGTATCGAAATCGACCGCGCATCGGAAGGTGATGCGGCAGGGCTATAGCAAGATTGGGAATGCGGACTGAATGAACATTCGCCTAGGTAAAGCCGGGTGGGAACCATTTGTTCGATGTGCTCGGGCGCAACGGACAGCGGACAAAGCGAGGGCCCTCGCCGGGAACCTGCTAATCGAGTATCAGCATCTCAGCGAGGATCTAGTCGAGGTGCGGCAATTCATCTCACAGCTACTGGAGACCCAGCATGAGCATTGACATCGAGACCGCCGCGCGCGCTGCATTCGACGCGCTCCACGCGCTGAACAGCCGGCCACGTAACTGGGATCGACAGCCAGACGAGGACTCTGGTGAGGAGTTGGGGCGCAATACATTCCGCCACATGATGCAGGCGGCGGCTGGAACACTGCCAGCGCCCGAGCCAGCGGTGGATCACAGCTACAGTTCGTCGGATCCTGGCGCTGGATTGGTACCGGTCGGCGTGGCTGAGACCGAGCCGCTGCCGATGCCGATGTCTCCTGGTGAGCAGCGCGCGGCCGAAGTCATGGATGGCGGCGAGGTCAAGGTCGGCGGCGGCGCGATCGTCTTCTGAGGAGATGCGTGATGGCCAAACCATTCAATCCAGGCGGCACGCCGGGCAAACTGCACCGCGAGATTGGCGTTCCTGTCGGGCAGAAGATACCAGCGAAGAAGCTGGGGAAGGCGATGAAGTCCAGCAATCCAACCATCAAGCGGGACGCTGAGCGCGCCAAGACGATGGAAGGGTGGAAGCACGGTGGCCACAAGCCGCAGATCACCACGCCAGTGAAGACGGACCGCGGCAGCTTCGGGGTAAAGGGATGAGCGAAGCTCTTGAGAGGCTAGCCCAGCGGATTGCCCAGACTCGTGATGGAAGCGATTACGTCGCTGGGGTGACCGAGCTGGAATTACGGTGGCTTCGCAATCGAATCCAGGAGATACGAGGACGCCCATGACAGACTACCGCGCCGATTTCTCCGGCCCGATGGCGATGCAGGAGGAAGACCTATGCCAGGCGGTGGGCGAGGATCTGACCAAGCATTACCCCGGCCATCCCTGGTGTGTTGGCGCCGACTTGGTTGCGGGGTCTGTGGTGATCGACCTCGGCTACAAGAAGCCGGTTCACCTCCAGCAGATGGCCTATCTGCTGCACCCAGCCACGCTCATGGGACCGGGAGGCCATCATCGGGTGATGGAGGCTGGAGGCGAGTTGCTGGAGCGGTTCGGGCTACCGCGTGAGGGGGCTCGCAAGGGCAGCGGTGAGCGGGCAGCGGACAACGGGCTGATCGCTGGGGATACTGCTGAGGGCGCGTGGGTGGAGAAGAAGGCGGCAGATGGCACATAGTTGCTTGATCCATGATAAGAGATGCTTTTGCATGGTTAATGGATACCTAAGGCCGGCTTGCGGACCAGACGCATATCGCTGGGCAATAGACCGTCTCGTGGAAGAGTTCGGCGAGTCTGCCGTGCGGGTGGGATGGGAGAACGATTACGGGTGCACGGCGAAGATTGCCGTCAGCAGTGACGGGTGGGACAAGTCGATTGGTATTCTAGCGTTGAAGGATGGCCGTAGCGGCTTCGATCTTAATCGGGAGCCGGAGGCTTTGGATAGATTCATTACTGAGGCACGGCCTTTGTTTCGTGGGTTTGGCGTCTGATGGAACTGCCATTGCGGGCCATTCGGGAACTGAACGACGAACTTAAGGTGCAGCGCTGCCGCCTAACCGAGGTCCGTCTGAAAGCCCGGACGCAGACGCGTATGCATGACGGAGTGTGGATCGTCGGTGGGGATTCCAATGGGGATTTGTCAAGCCGAGCTTTGGCGGACCATCTGATAAAATGCGCGCAACGGCGTGAGAGGTTCGTTCTCGATATGGCGATGGCTGCAATGCAATGAGCCTGAACGGTCGCGACACTCCACCAGACATACAATCAGGCCCATACGGCTGGGAGCCCGGAGCTATCTCGCACTTCGAGGAGCGCCAAGGCAGTGGCCCTGACATCCTGGAGCCCGAAGAGGCGCAGAAGTTGGCGCGGGAGATATTCTCCTCGTCCACCAACTGGATCAACGCGGGGCGCCGGGCCAAGTGGAATGACTCGCTCCGTGCATTCCAGAACCAGTTCCCCACGGGGTCGAAGTATCTGACGCGCGACTATGCCTATCGGTCGAATCTGTTTCGGCCGAAGACGCGGGCAATGGTGCGCAACGATGAGAGCGTGACGGCCAGTGCGTTCTTCTCCAACGAAGACGTGGTCAGCATCGATCCAGAGGATCAGGACGACCAGTTCCAGGTGGCCAGCGCCGAGCTGATGAAGGCGCTGCTGCAATACCGGCTTACCAAGACGATCCCGTGGTTTCTGACGGTGATTGGCGCGCGGCAGGACGGCGATGTGATGGGCATCTGTTGCGCGCGGGCGGGGTGGAAGTACGAGGAGGCATTCTCGCATACTGAGCAGCGGCTTGTGCCTGGGGAGGATGGCGGCTTCTCGTTCGAGGACAGCGACGTGATGAAGAAGCTGTTCGACGAACCGTTCATCAACCTGCTGGCGCCAGAGAACATCCGGTTTGAGCCGGGCGCGGATTGGCGCAATCCGGTGAAGGACAGTCCGTATCTGGTCGAACTGATCCCGATGTACATCCAGGACGTGACTGAGCGGATGGACACGGGCGAGTGGAAGAAGATTTCCGAGAGCGCGCTCCGGTCATCAACCGATCGGGCTGATGATGTAACGCGGCGTGCACGCGAGCAGGGTCGAGTGCCAGGGAAGGATAGCGATAGCTGGAAGCCGCGAGCGTTCGATATCTCGTGGGTGCATCGGAACATCATCAAGTATCGGGGCCGCGACTGGCATTACCACACGCTGGGATCTGACGGCGAGTTGCTGGAAGATCCGAAGCCGCTGGAGGAGGTCGAGCTTCATGGCGAGCGGCCCTATGTGATTGGAATGGTTGTGCTGGAGACGCACAAGACTTACCCATCGTCAAAGGTGGAACTGGTCTCCGATCTCCAGCGCGCTGGCAACGACGATTGGAACTTGCGCTTCGACAACGTGAAGCTGTCGCTCAATCCGCGGCAGTTTGTGAAGACGGGACATGGGCTGGAGAACCAGGATCTCACCCGGTTTGCTCCAGCCAAGGTAATCCTGGTCACTGCTGCGAAAGATGAACCGATTGCGAATAATATCATTACCTGGGATCGGCCGCCTGAGCCTGGGGAGTCGGCCTACGCCGAGCAGGATCGGATCAACCTGGACTGGGATGAGCTGAGCGGCACCTTCAACGCTGCTTCGGTGCAGGCATCGCAGCTTCGGGAGGCGCCGGCCACCGGCATGCACCTATTGACGGGGGCGGCTTCTGGGTTGGGAGAGTACGAGTTGCGGGTGTTCGCGACGACGTTCGTTGAGCCGCTGATCCGGCTGCTGATCAAGCTGGAGCAGGCATACGAGACTGATCCGGTCATCCTGGCGATTGCTGGGCGCCAGGCGCAGTTGTTCCAGAAGTTCGGGCTAAACCACATCACGGACGAACTGCTGAGCCAGTCCCTGACGACGCGTGCGAATGTCGGGACCGGCGCCACCAATCCACGGCTGAAGATGGCCAACCTGATGAATGTGGCGCAGGGACTTGGGCAGATATTCGGCCCAATCGCGGCACAGGGTGCGAACTTCGAAGAGGTGGCAAAGGAGCTGTTCGGACTGGCCGGCTACAAGGATGGCGAGCGCTTCATCAAGCAGGGCTTTGATCCGCAGGTGGCGCAGTTGCAGCAGCAGATCCAGAAGCTCCAGCAGAAGGGAGGCGCGGGACAGGGAGCGGCGCCTGATCCGATGCGGTTGCAGACGGCGCAGCTTCAGACCCAATCGGCGCAGCAAATCCAGCAGATGAGGAACGACAACGACCGTCGCTCGGATGAGATGGAATTGCAGCGGGATCAGCTTGCGGAGCATTCCGCGAACTGGCGGCAGTGGCTTCAGGCGCAGGTCGATCTGCACAACAAGGGCGCCGACCATGCGCATCGGATTGTGACGGATCGCGCGTCGCAGCAGCACGAGATGGCGATGCCTAGGCCAGCGCCGGGAGGGATAGGGTGATCGGAATGCTGGCATTCGGCGTTGCGGTATATTGCTTGGTCTGGATGATCTGGTACGCATGACCACTTACCGCAAAGCTGCCTTCGTTCTAGCTGCCACCGACCACGGCTCCATGATCGTGAATCGGCTGGACTATGGCGAGGTCAATGGCAAGCCTGGGTATGGCGTCTGCTTCGAGATCCTGGAAGATAGCAGCTACGCCGACAACGAAGCTGACGTGATTTGCACGCTGCTGAAGCTGCGGCATAAGCACCACGGCAAGGGCGTTTGGGCGTTGGACTGCGGCGCCCACATCGGAGCGCATTCGGTGCGGTGGGCCATTGCCATGACGGGCTGGGGCCAGCTTGTGGCGATCGAGGCGCAGGAGCGGCTGTTCTATGCGCTGTGCGGGAACATCGCGCTCAACAACTGCGCCAATGCCCACGCGATGCATGCGGCAGTGAGCAACGAGTGCGGCGTGCTTCACATGCCGCTACTGGACTATACCGTGCCCACCAGCTTCGGGAGCCTGGAACTGCGGCCCTTCACGTCGCTGGAGCCCATCGGACAACTGGTGAACTACGAGGACGGTCTCGTGCCGGTGCGCCAGTTGTCGATCGACTCGCTGCGGTTGGCGCGGCTGGACTTCCTGAAGCTCGATGTCGAGGGGATGGAGATGGAGGCGCTAAAGGGCGCGTCCGAGACCATCCGGCGCTTTCATCCCGTGCTGCTGGTGGAGCACATCAAGGCGCTTCCGGAACTGCTTGAGGCATTCTTCGAGGAGCACGGGTATACCGAGCGGCTGCCGCTTGGGGTGAACCATCTGGCCATTCATCCGTCCGATCCGATCCGGGCTGAGTTGGTGGTGTCGTGAGCGATCTATCCCCCGAGTTCATGGCCGAAGCCCAGCGGCGCGACCGGCGCTTCCATCTCATTCGTCTCGGGATTGAGACCGAGGAGGAGTTGCGGCAGAACCGTCCGCTGTTCCTGCTGATGGCGGCGCTGCGTGAAGACGCCGAGAAGGCAATGGCCGAGTTCTCCACGGCTAACCCTGGAGACACTATGGCAATAACAGACTTGCAGGCTCGGGTATTTCGGTTTAGGTATGCTTTTGAGACGTTCAACCGCATACTTGCGACCGGCGAGTCACTACAGCGTGAAGTGATGTCAGAGGATCGAGTAAGCTCGTGAGTGGCACAGAACTACATATCCCAGATACCGGTCTGATGGAGGACGCGCCGCCTCGTGAAGAGCGAGAGCGGGCGGAGAACCCCCGCGATGCGATGATGCGGCAGATTGCCGCGAACTACGAGCAGAAGACGCGCGGCGACGAGATTGCCTATGGCGAGCAGTTGCTTCAGGACGCTCGGGATCGGGCGCCACATGAGGAAGATACGGGAGAAGGAGCCGAGGTCGTTGACCCTTCGGCGGGGGCACCGTCCGCTGCGTCCCACCAGCCCGCGGCGGATTTAACACCACCGGCACCTTCTCCCGTTGCCACTCCCGAACCACAACCGACGCATCAAGCGGCGCCGGTCGCGCCACAACTCCGCGCCGTCAACGTCCAGGGTCAGCAGCTCTGGGTAACGGAAGAGCAGTTCGAGCGGCTTGCCACCATTGGTGCCGTTGCCAACATGGCGCTGCATCAGCAACAGGCGCCACAGCAAGCCCCAGCGCCGGTAGCGCCTCCACCGACGGCAGCGCCGCGCCTGGATCGTGAGCGCGCCCAGCAGTTCGTCCAGCGCCTCACATACGGCTCCCCCGATGATGGCGCCGCTGCGCTGCTGGAGCTGGCGGAGACGCTTCAGGCGCCAGCACAGCCGCAGATCGACCAGCAGCAGATCATCCAGGCGGCGAGCCAACACGCCTATCACCAGATCAGGCTGGAGAACGACCTTCAGACCATCGGACGCGAGTTCCCCGAGGTCTTCAACGACCAGACCCGCGCAATCACCGCAGCGGTTCACCTCTCTCAGATCAGGCAGCGCGATGCCGCTACTGGTCAGAGTCGCCTTCCCATTGATCAGTACCGGGAGGCTGCATCCTTGGTGCGTAACGCTTTTGCGCCACCTTCGCAGTCTCAGCCGGGCGGCAATGGTCCTTCGCCCGCCCTTCAGGCGGCGCCTGACCCTAACCGGTTAGAGCGCAAGCGAGCGGCGCCCCGTAATCCGGTAGGCGTGTCTCGCGCTGCGAACCTCGGAGAACCTGAAAGGGCGCATCCGACCAATTCGCAGATTGTCGATCAGCTTCGACGAGCAAGGCATCAGCCGCCGTTAAACTAACGGAGGCCACAGTGGCCGGCCAGCTTTGGGCAGTTAACAGTCTCGGTGGGTATATGTACTCGCTGGAACTATCGGATATCCTGCGAACAGCAGTACAACCCCTCTGCAAGTATCGCCAGTTCTGCGACGCGAAAGATTTCACAGACAAGGGACTTCACAAGGGGCAATTGTTCACCTGGAATGTGTACAATGATGTCGCCGCGCAGGGAACTACACTTACGGAGACTTCAACTCTACCTGTGACCAACTTCACTATTGCTCAGGGAACAGGAACCGTTACTGAGTTGGGAAATGCCGTGCCATATACCGGAATGTTAGATAATCTATCAAAGCATCCGGTCCAGGAGATCATCAACAAGGTTTTGAAGAACGACGCTAAGAAGGGTTTGGATGGCCAGGCGTGGACCCAGTTCTACAATACCCTACTCTTGGTGGTCGCATCCGCTGCTTCGGGGACGGTTGGGACGGATACGACTGCCGTCACGCTGAGCACTACAGGGACAACGACCCTGACGAACAGCGTCAACTTGCACAAGAATCACATCAAATCGATCGTCGATGTGATGAAGGAGCGCAATATCCCTCAAGCTGCCAACGATAACGGCAGTGCGCCAATTTACGGGGGCATCGCAGCGTAAGCTGCGAATGAAAACCGTGCGAATTGCTGGAACACCCTTAGAGCCTCACTGCCACAGCGTGACGGGTAACCGTGGGCGCGACGGCTGGAAAAGTGTGGGGATTGGGCAATCAGCAGGGTATACTTCCTATATGTCTCATGGAACTCGGTCTTCGTACAAGAAGGGATGCCGCTGCGGCGAATGCCGCGGAGCCAACTCCGAGTACGAGAAGCTGCGTTCTCAGAAGCTTGGTCGTCGCCTAACGAGCAAGCCGGGTGCCAAGGTCAAGCATGGTGGCGATCCTCGCCATCCCATGTTTCCCCACAGCTATACCGGTTACATTCTCGGTTGCCGATGTGTTGAATGCACAAAGAGCAATACCGAAAATCATCGCGCTTATGTTGCAAAGGTCAATGCCCCCGGGGGTGCTTTTGCAGCAAAACAAGCAGCGGTAAAAGCGGTTTGGGCCAAGACCCCAGAAGGGCAAGCGTCGCATAAATCGGCTCACGTGGTCTACAAAGCCAAGTTAAAAGCTTGGATGAGGCGCACGAGAGATCAAGGCGAGATAACGCTTATCGCGCAGATTTATGTCTCATGTCCCGACGGTTATCATGTTGATCACATAGTCCCTCTTGCAAAGGGGGGATGGCACGTAGCGGAGAATCTTCAGTATCTTCCTGCCACCATCAACATGAACAAAAAGGCCAAGCTTAATTACGACGTGCGCCACCACGCAATAAGATGGCAAGATGCGCTAGGAAGTCCCTTCAACGACTATCCCAGAGATGGGAGTAGCTCCAAGCGGAGCGAAGCACACGGGATCCGTCTCGTAGAGACGGATTGTGATATAGTCTCCTCTGCATCGAAAGATGCAGCAGCCGCCATTGGCGGCGATGCCGACTTAGCGAGTCGGCATGAAGATCAGGCCGTATATGGGTTACAAAATCAGCCCCCTCATGGTGTAAGTCATGAGTGAAAATGCCGTGAACTCAGGGAAAACCCTAACTGCAATGCAGAAGGATAATCCTGAGCCAAGCCGCAGAAATGCGGAAGGTGCAACGATCATCCCCGAGAGGGGAGTAGGCCCAAGCGGGCCGAAGCGCGGCAGAACCGACCATGTGTCGGTTTATGATATGATCTGGACTGGCGGGAGACCGTCAGCAGTTCCGCAAGGAGCGGTACAGGAAATAGCGAGCCTGTGCGAACATTTCGGACGAATACTTCGGCATCGCGTGGCCAACGACATGGCGCCCGGTGAAGAACGATCTGGAGTCGGTCTACCAGTATCGCGACGAAGGCTTCCAGATGATCTACAACGGCGAGATCGGGAAGTTCGAGGGTGTGCGCTTCATCGAGCAGACCAACGTGCCGAAGGGCAACTACGTTTCCGGCAACTACATTTCCGGGAGCTTCACGGCCTGGGCGAACGGTCTTTCCGACAACGCGATCTTCTTCGGCGAGGATACGGTGGCCGAGGCGATTGTGGTTCCCGAGGAAATGCGGGGCGCTATTCCGTCCGACTACGGTCGGTCGAAGGGTATCGCCTGGTATTATTTGGGAGGGTTTGCACTTACGCAAACTCAGGCCAAGCAAACCCGCATCGTAAGATGGGCCTCTGCTGGGTGACGAGGAATACTACTACCTTGGCGGAAGTGCAAACGCCGGCTATAATGCTCTCCCCTAAAAATGGAGAGTGGGATGCTGGACGAAGGACTGATCCGCCGATTTCAGGCAAGCTTCACAGTTGGCCTGGAAGACGAATGCTGGCTGTGGCAACGGTCTATGCATGTGAAGGGGTACGGCCAGCTCAAAAAGACCGGCGAGCGGGTGCAGGCATATGCACATCGCGTAGCCTACGAGTTGGCTTTCGGCGAAATACCCCTGCACAGGCAGGTATGCCACAAGTGCGACAATCCAAGATGCATCAATCCGGCGCATCTGTTTGTGGGCACGAGTGGCGACAACCATCAGGACATGAAGCGGAAAGGGCGCCATCTCTACGGTGTTCGAAACGCTATCGCGGTCCTGACCGATCAGAAGGTGCGAGAGATTCGAGCACTGCTCACGGTCGGCGTGTCACAACGAGAACTCGGCATGCGCTACGGTGTTTCCCAGGGCACAATCAGCAAAATCGCTCTGGGACAGCGTTGGGTGCATGTAACATGAGGAGTGCATGAAATGGCACAGGCGACTACACTCACCCGTCTTACCTCACCCGGCAGATACTGATGTTCACGGCGACTGCCGGCGCCAACGGCACGTCTGACATCAAAGCTCTGCCGTGGGATATCGACGTTCACCAGCTCTCGTCCGTCGTTGTGACGGCCGGGACGACGGCGGGCGCCACGGTGTTCCTGCTGGCTGGCACGGCGACGGTGGCGAACTCCACCATCACCAATGGCACCAGCACTGCTGGTGTCACTGGCACGACAGGCGACTTGGCGACGAAGATCACTGCTGGGACGTTGATCTCCATCAAGAACGGCACCGATGCTACCGGCGTCGCTCGTGTGGCGATGGAGTACAACATCAATCCGACGACGGGCACCTGGCTCGGAGTCGAGTGATGGCAATCCCTCGCACGCCAGCCTTTATCGGGCAGATCCCGGTCTTCGGACCGGACCCCGATAAGAGCGACCGGTCGGACTTCCGGAATGTGCCAGAGTCCGATCGTGGGAATGCGGACTACAGCGACCAGGGGCTGCTCGGGAGCTACTCCACCGACGAGGAGCGGTTCCGCGGGCCTTCCGACGTTCGCTACATGGCCGGTTATGGGGCCACGTCGGAGGATCTGGATCGTGGGTTCGTTGAGCCGACGATCCGGGAGAAACCGGCGTATGACCTAAGCGATTACAAGTCGCGTTGGACGCAGCCTCGTGAAGCGTTCGATGACAACGGGCAGACGGACATCACAGCAGAGCACTGGGATTTCCGTAGCCGCAACCAGCGGTCGCGCGGGTTTCTGACCCGGCCCCGCATACCTACGGAGCGTGGATGATGGCCAAAGAAATGCGTCGCGATGGCGATGGTTGGAACTCTGGGCGCGATGCCGCCTACATCAAGCCGAAGTTCATCCCTGACTACGAGTTGCTGCCGCGCGACGATAGCGGTGGTCCTGAGTGGCAACCGCGCACAGCGGTCTTCGGCGATGGCGGCGACATCACGGGCGCCAAGGCGCATCTGTCGGCGCGCGGCGGCGAGGACGACGAGTTGGAGGGAACTGAGGAGACAGGCACCCTCAAGGCTCGTAACAGCGGTCGGGGTGGGATGCAGAAGACCGACCGTCGCATGTCGAAGGAGTGAGCGGGATGGCGAACTCCAGGCCGCAGGGCGGTGACGTTCAGGGCACCGCTCGTATCGAGGTGTCGCAGGGTGAGGCTCTGAAGGTCGCTGCTGCGTCCTTCGATCCTGGCTACGATGTGGATGCCTCGATTGAGGGCGGCGATCCTGAGCAGCGCATGTCTGAAGCCGATCTCATCCAAGGGTTCTGTGCATACGGTAAGCTCGCTGGGGAACGCAGAGGGCGCAAGTGACTTCGGCCAGCGATCTATGGCGCGTCACAGCGGACGGCAACTCGGTTGAATGTCCAGGTGATAGCGAATGGTTGACCAAAGACGAAGCTAAGCGCGTATGCATTCAGAAGAGAATCGAGACCAGGACTCCATGGTTTATTCAAAATCTGAAAGATGCGTGCTTCGAAAGTGCCGGCGTCGGGTTTTCTGAAGGCAGGAGATACGGCAGCCGAAGACCGCGGGGCGCAAGTATGGAGACGCTTATGAACGACCGTTGGCAGGAGATGTCAGATGCTTGACCACACCAAGCCGTGCGATCAGGTCTTCGGCATTCCTGGTGTGTCATGGTCACAGGACGGCTGTCTGTATAATGCAGTCGGCCGTCCTGTCACCTACCGGTGGGAGAAGACGGGGGAGAAGGACGCCTCTGGCGATCCGCAGGACCGTTTGATCGTCACGGCGCTGGAAGACCCGCCCCCTGTGCCAGTGGTTGTCGCGGCGTCGGCCGATGAGTTGGACAACGCGGACTGGCGGCATCTGAAAGCGATGATGATGCAGTACGGCGAGGACTACACGACGAAGGAGGCGGCGATAGCCTTCCTGCGCGGGAGGAAAGTTGCCGCATGACTTGGTCTCCCCAAACCTCCCGCGGCATGGAGCAGGACAAGATTGCCCACCTCGTGGTGCCGTATCTCCGCGGCACTGCGCTCGATCTCGGGTGCGGCATGCGGCGCGTGTGGCCAAGCGTCATCGGTGTGGACAATGGGCGCACGTTCGGCGCGAACACTGATGCGGGTGTCTTTGCTCCGATCGACAAGCTGCCGATGTTCGCTGATGGCAGCGTGGATGCGGTGTTTTCGAGCCATGCGCTGGAGGACTTCACGCGCGAACAGACGCCAGAGATCCTGGCGGAATGGGCGCGCGTCATCAAGATCGGCGGATACCTCGTGCTCTATGTGCCGAGTGCCAACCTGTATCCCAAGGTCGGCGAGCCAGGCGCTAATCCTGCGCACAAGCAGGACATCTATCCTGGCGACATCGAGGCAATCCTCCGAAGTGGATGCAACCACCTTCCTTATGATCCATCATTTCAGAGATTAGATGATGTCTCGGTGAATGACTGGGGATGGGAACTGCTGGAGTCCGAGGAGCGGGGCGAGGACGATGAATACAGCCTGTTCGTCGTGGCGCGGAAGACCGAGAGCGGCTGGAAGGAAAATGTCTGGCAGCGCAATCCGGAGGGCAAGAAGCGCTGCTTGGTGATCCGCTACGGCGGTATCGGCGATATGATCATGGTCGCGTCGGTTCTCCCGCACCTCAAGGCGCAAGGCTATCATGTGACCCTGAACTGTCGGGCCGACACTGCGGACATCCTTCGCCACGATCCGAACATTGACGACTGGATCGAGCAGGCTACGGACTTCGTGCCGAACGTCCAACTCGGTCCCTACTGGCGGTCGCTGAGCAGGCGCTACGACAAGGTGGTGAACCTGTGCGAGAGCATCGAGGGCTCGCTCCTGATGCTCGCTGAGCGGCTCCAGAGCCAGTACCCAGATGACTGCCGGCGCAAGATGGCCGGCGTGGTGAACTATGTCGAGCGCACGCACGATATTGCCGGTGTTCCGCACGAGTATGCGCCGCGGTTCTTTTCGACGGCGTTCGAGCACAATTGGGCGCTGGGCGAAAAGCACAAGCGCGGCGGCCCGGTGGTGCTGTGGACGCTCAACGGTTCATCCCCCCATAAGGTATGGCCGTGGACGCATATCGTTGCCGCGTGGCTGGCGCAGCGCACGCCAGCGCACATCTACCTGGCAGCCGATGCGGGGATCGGGCGCATCCTTCAGGACGCGATCGTGGAGAAGCTGCGGGAGGATGGCGCGGACCTATCGCGGATCTTCGCAGTGGCCGGGAAATGGACCGTGCGGCAGACGTTGGCGTTCGCGCAAGTTGCGGATTGCGTTGTCGGTCCTGAGACCGGCGTGCTGAATGCGGTGAGCATGGAGACGGTGCCGAAGGTCATCATGCTTTCGCACTCGTCGCATACGAACCTCACTCGGGATTGGCGCATAGCAGAAGTCTTAATGCCAGACACTGAAGTTGCGCCATGTTTTCCGTGCCACAAATTACACCATGGGTGGGAAACCTGTCATCAACACCCTGATACGAATGCTGCTTTGTGTGCTTCTGGGATTTCTCCCGATAGAGTGTTCGAAGCAATTGCGATTGCTTTGGGCGCTAAAAAAGCAGCCTAGACGTGCTTCCATTTCTCCCTAGAGCGGATCTTGTGAATCGTCACAGGGCTGACGCTGTAGATACGCGCGATTTTTCGTTCAGGAGCCTCCATTGCCCTAATGGCAATGACATCCAATTCGGAAAGTTTAGCGCCCGGCCGTTTTGTTCCTTTGCATTGCCTTTCTCTGGCGATCATATCATCGCTATTTTGCCTCGGCGTTCCGAGATAGAGGTGATCTGGGTTTACGCACGACGGATTGTCGCATGTATGAAGAACGTACGGCCCTTTGTGGGAATGTGGCGGAAGCGCCCCGTTATGGAGTTCGAAGCTAACTCTGTGCGCAAGGTGATGCCACTTTCGCCCAATGTTGAGCATCCCATATCCCTGGCGACATCCAGGTTTATTCTTCCAAACCCAACAGCCGTTTGGGCCGTTCTTGTTAACGCGTTCCCAGAACATGGTTTCTATCACTTCAGGAGTGACGGTTTTCTTGGCTGGCATGGTCCTAACATGGAACATGTCGCTATCCAAGTCAAGGCCATATGACATGGCCGTATTGAGCTGGACGATCCTTACGGGTCTTTCCACCACATCGGGCTCGATCGCCAATTATATGAACAAGGCGACGATCGCTCCGACGGCTGGCGCTAACAATCCGGCTGACTTCATCATCAACGAGGCTGAGTCCTGGATTTACCGTCGCCTCCGCCATTGGCAGATGCTGACGGCACCTACGGGCATCACGCTGACGCAGGGCGTCGATACCATCGCGATCTCAACCCTGACCGGCTTTCTGGAGCCGATGGATCTCTGGTATCTGAACAGCGGCGCACCTTACTGGATGACGCAGAAGACGCCCACCCAAGTCTATCAGGCATGGGCCTACAATGCCGACAATACGCGCGTTCAGCAGCCACCGGTGATCTTCGGGTTCGACCAGACCTCGATCCAGATGGACAGTCCACCGGACCAGAATTATCCCGGTTTCATCACCTACTATCAGGAACCGGCAGGGCTGTCGGCAGCGAATGATACCAACTTCGTCACGGCGACCTATCCGCGCATGATGCGTTGCGCCTGTATGGCGGCAGCCTGTGAATGGGCGAAGGATAACGGGCAAGGGAGTTTTGATCGAACCTACTGGGATCAGCTCTGTGAGGAGGAGATCTATATCGCCCAGCAGGAGAGCGATCGAGCGCGACGCGGTATTGAGAATGCCGGTGTGCTGATTGGTGGGGCTGCCACAGCGTTGCCAGCATTCCAGGGCGGCTGGTGATGACGCTCCAGGTCATCTCCCCACCTGTCGGTGTCTACCTGACTGGCTCGCCCTACTCGGCCGGCAAGAGCGGCGGCTATACCGGCATCGGCACAGGCATTCGCCAGGGCTCCGGTCGGTGGACGATCGCCAACAATATCGAGTTCATCTCCGGTCAGCCGCAGAAGGTCGCTGGGTGGATCTCGGCTGCTGGGAGCACGACGATCGGCATTCCCCGCGCATTCCGGCAGTGGCTGGCTGATGCGTCGAATGGCACCGTCTACACAGGCATCGGGACCGACTCGCATCTCTATTACCTCGATGGCGCCGGTGTGCTGCATGACATCACGCCGAAGACCACCGTTACGATAAGCCTAACGGATGCCATTACCGTCCACAGCAACAGCGCGATTGTGACGATTGCCGATGCGACGGGAGTGTGGGCTGTCGGTGATCTCGTGGGGCTGTTCGCCACAACGACGGTGAGCAATGTCCTGTTGAACGGCTGGTACAACGTCGCGAGTGTGAATCCAGGCGTTGGATATACGATCACGTATTCAGTGCCGGCTTTGGCCGATGCGGGGCCGGGCGGCGGTGCTATCGTCGCTAACTATCCGCGGACGACGCAGGCGAATCCGTTCACAACCACGCTCGGGTCATCCATCGTCCATGTAAATGTTGCTGTGACCCAAACATACCCAGGCCAGTTCGTGACGTTCTCTGGCGCGACGGCGGTCGGTGGTCTGACGATCAATGGGCCTTATGTCATCGTGACGGTGATCGATAATCAGCATTACACGATCGATACCGGCATCCAGGCGACTTCCAGCGCTGGACCTGGCGGCGGTGCCAATGTCACCGCGGTCTATGATGTGCCGCAGATCGGGTCGCTTACGCCGTTGGGCTTGAATGGCTGGACGCTGGACGCCTATGGCAATCAGTTACTCGCGGCGTCCATCGGCGGCACGATCTACGTCTACGACCGGGTTTTTCCGAACACGCGCGCATATCCTATGAAGAACGCGCCAGCCACAATGATGGCCATGTTTGTGACTCCGGAGCGGTTTGTGGTCGCGCTCGGCATCAATGGCAACCTGATGCAGATCGCATGGGCGGATCAGTCGGATTACACGGACTGGACAACCACGCCGACGAATACCGCGAACAGCGGGCGCACACTCGTCGGCGGGTCTTATTTCGTGGCTGGCAAAGCTGTGCGTGACGGCGTGTCCATAATCTGGACGGACAAATGTGCCTTCGAGATGGCGTATCTCGGGTCGTTCGAGGTGTATTCCACGCAGCTTTTTGGCGATCAATGCGGCCTTGTGTCGCCGAATGCAGTCGCCGTCGAGGGTGGCATCGCCTACTGGATCAACGACTCATCCTTCTGGACGTGGAACGGCTCGGCGGTGCAGATCGGGGGTGAAGATGTGCGGACAGCGATCTTCAATCCGAACACCGTCTACAGCATAAATCCGGACTTCCTACGCAACTGCGTTGTGGTGCTGAACCGTACGAAGCATCAGCTTCGGATGTACTATCCGGAGGCGTCCAATCCGAATGGCGAGAATAACCTTGGGCTGATCTATCAGTATGACGATCCATGCTTTTCCACGTTGGCATACGGGCGCTCGGGAGCCTACGACTCGCAGCTTGGCGTGTCGCCGGTCAGTGGCGATACGACCGGGGCTATCTATTACGAAGAGAACGGCACCGATGCGAACGGTTCCGCGCTATCGTGGAACCTTCAGTTGTCTGAGATGGATATCAGCAACGGCGACCGAAACGCTGACATCTTTGGGTTCATTCCCGATTACGATGGCGGCAACGTCAATCTGTTCGTCTGGACGCAGGAGTACCCCAACACAACCGAGACCACGAGTGGGCCATTTCCGCTGACTGTCACAACGGGGCGCGTCGATCTACGGCTCGATGGCAAGATCTTCTTTATGTCCATGTCTGCCAATATTCTCGGAAGCACCTTCCGTTTTGGGGCGCCGCGGCTAGACGTGCAGCCATCCGGAGCGCGGCTGTGAATAGGACGGTCCTTCCCATTCCTCCTGACCCTCCAAAGGGTTCCTCGGATTATGACCTCGCGGTCTATCGTTGGATGATGCAGGTCAAGCATCGGTTGGAGACGGACAGCGTTGCCAACACGCAGCCGATCTCGCCATTCGTGGTTGGCACATATACGGCCGTCAATACGGTGACAGGGACTGATGCGCTATCCAACTTTGTCGCGACGATCGTGACGGCATTGCAGGCGCAGGGCATCACGGCGCCCCTTACCAAGAGGACAGACTGATGAGCGGCACCATGCAGCAAATGCCGATGCAGCCGCAGCAGCGACCGGCTATGCCGATGCCAGTTCCGGGGCAGATGCCACAACAGGGCGGCGCTCCACAAGGCGCTGCTCCGCCGCCTCAGATGCCGCAGCAACCCCCGATCCAGCCGCCTGTGGTCGGCGGGGCTGCGGCCAGCAATCCGAACCTCGCGTTGTTCGCGCAGGCCGCACAGGCTGGGCGGCGTCCCGGCATGCCGCAGCAGCAGGGGGCGCAGCGCCTTACGCCGCAGGAGATGGCGAAGCTCGGCCGGTTTGGCGATCAGGTCGTTGGGCATCTGTCGCCGGGAGAGATCACGGTCCCACCCGAGTTGCAGACGCCGAAGGTGCTGGCGGTGCTGAACCATGCGTTCAGCCAAGTGGGTGTATCGCCGCAGACCTTCACGGCAGGGTCGCCGCAGAATGTCCACAATCCAGTGACGGGCGCTCCTGAGTTTAGCCTCCTGGCGGCGCTCCTACCGGTGCTCGGGGCGATCGGTGGGTCATTCATTCCTGGTATCGGGACCGCAGCCGGTATGGCGGTCGGTGGTGCCCTCGGTGGTGCTGCAGGGGGACTTATCGACAAGAACCCTTCGGAGGCTGCGCTGGGCGCTCTGGGCGGTGGCGTTGGTGGCTATCTCGGCGGATCCGGTGGCCTATCGTCACTGTTCGGCAGCGGCGCGAATGCAGCGACAGGAGCAGCGGCGACAGGAGCGGCGACAGATGCCGCCACCACGGCGCCGTTCGGGGCTGCCACAGGTGCGGGGGCAGCCGCTGGGCAAGACGCCCTGGCGGCTCGCTTGGCCTCTGGGGATAACCCTGCTGGCATCCTGAACGTGCCTGGCAGCGTCACAAGCACTGCTGCGGCGGCCGGCCCGAGTTGGGGCCAGCGGTTAATGGGCGCGCTATACGCTGGAGGGGGCGCTGGAGTCGGTCAATCGCTGGCACCACAGACGCCAGTGGATAACACGCCCCCCGGCTTCAACAACCCGATGCCGCCGCTCAATCGCCAGTTCGGACAACTTCTCGGGTCGAATCAGTCGAACGTGCCCAACTTCACGAACTACAACCCATACACGTCAGTCATGGGACCGAATCCCGGCTACTCGTTCTTCCCAGTGAGTAGCTGATGTCAGGCACGATCGCGCCGCAGTGGCAGACAAATCCTTCGGCTCAGCAGCCGGGCCAGGTTGGCGCGGGGAATTACACGTCGCTGTTGAACGGTATGTCGCCGATGCCCTCGATGGGCATGATGCCGCAGCAGGGACAATTCACGCCACCGCAGCCTCCCCACGGGTTCATGCCACAACAGCAGCCGTCGGTCGGACAGATCACGCCGAACCTCGCGATGTTCGGACAGGCTGCCCAGCAACCGCCTGGCAATACCAACTACCTGACGGCCATCCTTCAGGCCATCCATGCCGCAGGCGGCGGCGGCGCGCCTCCGATCAACGCGGCAAACGTCCCAAGTCCGATCGGCTGGAATCCGGCTTCGCTGGCATCGGCGGGAGCGCCGGCGCAACAGGCACCTCCCGGTATCACCAGCCTCGCGCAAATAGCGCCTCCCGCTGCTGCACCGGCTCCGTCGTCGGTCAATCCGCAATTGGCGCAAGCGTTACAGAGCTTCGTCCAGTCTGGCGGCGGTGACGGGAGTGGTCAGTGATGGACGCTATGACCATCCAGCGGCCGACGATCGTGCTGGTGTCGCCGGGCAATCTCGATGCGCTCTGGCCACACTGGGAACCGCTGCTGAAGCGCGCACTGCGCCATGTCGAGACGCACAATGCAGAAGATGTGCGCCAGGTGGTGGCCGATGGTTATGCGCAGCTCTGGGTGCAGTGGAGCGGCACGCTGGAGGCGTTCATTGTCTCGGAGATCGTGAACTATCCCCGCGGTCGCTGGCTGCGGCTTTGGCTCGCCAGCACTGCTGATGGCGCCATTCTCGATGACGATCGGTTCGAGGATGCCACGGCCGAATTTCGCGATGCGGAGGACTGCAAGGGCTACGAGATCATTGGCCGGCTTGGGTGGCTTCGACGCTTCCGCGATCTGCGCTTCGAGGGCGCCATTATGCGCACCACCACAGGAGATAAGTGATGGGTGGCGGCAGCAGTGGGGGTGGGGGAAGCAGCACCCAGACAGTTACACAGTCACAACAAATCCCGCAATTCGAACAGAGCTACGCTCAGAACAACCAGAACATCGCTCAATCTCTGGCTGCACAGCCATATCCGGCGTACCAAGGCCAACTGGTTGCACCGCAGACGCCGACACAGCAGGCTGGGCAGCAGGCCGCGATCAACACGGCCGGCTCATATGCTCCGGATCTGGCCGGCGCCGAAGCGGCGACACTCGGGGCGCTAGGGCCGAACTCCACGACGCAGGCTGGCGTCAACACGCTCGCGGGTGCGACTGGCCAGATCAGCAACTCGATCGGACCGAATGCCTATACCAACGCAGGCGTGGGCCAGATCGCGGGATCCACCGGCTTCAATCCGATCACGGCGGCCGGCGTCAATACGATTGGCGCGTCGGCGGCCAACAATCCGGCCAACCCAGGCGTGATCCAGTCGTACATGTCGCCGTTCGTGCAGGCCGCGCTTCAACCGCAGATTACCGCGCTTAACACGCAGCTCGGCCAACAGCAGCAGCAGACCAATGCACAGGCCACGCAGGCAGGCGCCTTCGGTGATGCGCGACAGGGCGCCGAGAACGCGCTGAACAACTTCTACGGCAACCAGTCGCTGTCGGGGCTGCTCGGTCAGGGCTACAACACGGCCTATAACAACGCGCTCCAGACGGCGACCACAGAGCAAGGTCTCGGCCAACAGGCGGGACAATCGCTGGCGAATATCGGGCTCGGCCAGGGTCAGTTGGGACTGTCTGGTGGTCAGGCCCTGACCAATGCTGGGCTACAGCAAAGCCAGCTCGGTCTCACTGGCGGACAGGCTCTTGGAAGCATCGGGCAGGCGCTGGCCAATACCGGGCTGAGCCAATCGAACCAGCAACTCCAGGGCGGCGCGCAACTCGGCAGTCTTGCTGGCCTTAACCAATCGCTTGGGTTGCAGGGTGCGAATGCGATCTATGATGTGGGTCAGCAACAGCAACAACTGGCACAGCAGGCGCTCAACACCGCGTATCAACAGTATCAGAACCAGGTGCAGTGGCCATACCAGAACCTCAACGTGATGGAATCGGCGCTGTCGAACTCGCCTTACAACATGGTCAACCAACTGACGCTGCCACAGTCCAACCAACTGGCCGGCAATCTTGGCACGTTCGCTGGATTGGCTGGGTTACTAGGTGGTTCTTCGGGAGGCTCGGCGACAGCTGCTGCGCCCTTTGGCGGATCTGCCTATAATCCATCGTCGGCGACTGCATAATGGCCGATCCATTCGATCTCGCCAACGCAGACCAGCCCGCGCAGGGCGGCGGCGTATCGCCGGACTTCTGGCACAACCTGATGATGTTTGGCGGTGGTCTGGCTACTGCGGCCAACGCACGCAACGGCCAAGGGTTCCTGACTTACGGAGGCGACTTTTCCGGTCCGTTTGGAGCCGCTTTGCAGCAGACTGGGCAGCAGAGCCTGGAGACGGCGAAAACGAAATCTTCCATCGCTGCCCAAGGAGCAGATACGCAGGGGCGGCAGATCCAGAACCAATTAGCGGCCCTTGGACTGCCAATGGCACGCTTGCGCGCCCAAGCAGCAAGCGACCCGGCCCTTCTGCAACAACTTCTAGGAGGCGCCCCGCAATTACCACAGGACCAGTCAGCCGCAACACCGCAAGGAGGCGCATCTCAGGCACCGGCGTCATTTGCAGGAGGTGGCGGCTCGATTGCGAACAATCCAGCGATTCAGCCGATCGTTGCGGCTAAGGCGCAGCAGTATGGCATCCCGCTACCTCTGGCGAATGCTTATCTCCAGCAAGAGAGTTCGTTCGGAACCAATCCGGCAGCGAAGGGAAATATCGGTCAGATCACGTTCAAGACAGCGAATAACCCAGGCTACGGGATGACGCCACTTTCAGGTGCGGACTTAACCGATCCGACGAAGAACATAGACTTCTCGTTGCAGTATCTTCGAAAGGCTGGTGACCAAGCTGGCGTAAAGAACTGGAACGATCCATCGCAATGGGGGATCGCTCTCCAGGCATACAACGGCGGCGGCGATCCGAATTATGTACAGAACGTGGCTCGCTGGTTGCCGAAGAATACGCAGGTCGCGGGCGGTGCTGCGCAGTCAACTCCACCATCATTCCAGGTGGCGCAAGCTGGGAACGGTCCTATCCCAGTTCCCCAATCCAGCGGTGGTTCTTCTCAAGGCGCCCCGCAAGTGGCACAGAATCAACCGCAACAGGGCAACGTGGTGCCAGGACAGGGCGGTTTCTCTCCTGGCTATATCACGCCGCAGCAGGCGTTCCAGCGAGCGGAGGCGTCTCGCCAGCAAGCAATTCGATTGCAGATGCTAGGCTTCGACGCTACGCCAGCGACGCAGCAGGCTGCCGCATGGCAGGAGTATGGCCAGAAGCAGCTTCTGCAACAGACCCAGCCGACCACGATTCGCGGGCCTGGATCAGCCTCGATCAATCCGGCAACCGGCAGCGTCATTCAATCGCCGCTCGAATACGAGACGACTGGCCCGGATATGCGGAAATATCGCATCACGCAGAATGCGATTGAGACAGGGCAACCTTATCAACGTCCTGCGGGTGTTCCCGCTTGGGCGCCCCCTGGCACGTTGTCTGTTACATTATCCGAGCCGTCCCCTGGGGAACATACTGCTGTCACCGATGCTGCCGCTGATGCATTTGGTGAAAAGTCTCGGGCACAATATGCGAGCGCTGCCGGCACAGTCCGAACTATGGAAGATATGGAGCAACAGGTCGATAGGCTTAACGCTGGCGGCCCTAACTGGTACAATACCGGTGCTGGTGCGGCTGCCAAACTGGAATTTGCGAAGACAATAAATGGGCTTGCCCAATCGACTGGATTAGGTACCGGGCCTTTTGATATTGATAAGCTAGCCGCAGGCGAAGATGTAACAAAGCAGGCCAAGCTAGCTGGCATGCAAGTGCTTTCGACTATGTTTGGAGGATCGAAGGAAGCTGCATCGATCATTCATTCCACACAGGCGGCGGTGCCGAACATCGAGAACACGCCGCAGGGTTTCAAGCTGCTAGTCAACGGCTACAAGGAAGCCGCGCGCTGGCAGATGGACCAGCATGCATTCATGACCAACTGGTACGCCCAGCATGCCGGAAATATGGTGGGGGCTGACGTTGCATTTACGCAGCAGTACCGGCCGGAGATGTATACACGGCGCGGCATCTCTCAGGTACAACCGTACGAGATACCCGGCAGCAATCCAACGGAGCTGAAGCGGTTTCTGCCAGGCACGCAGGTTATCGTGAAGGCTGATCCGACGAAGACACCACGCGTCATCCCTGGCGATACGGAAATTCCGTTGCAGATGCCGCAACAGCAACCAGCGCTGGGCGCGCCCCCGCAATGACGCCGCAGACAGAAGCTTGGTGGCAGTCTCTCCCGCCAGCACAAGGGGGTGCCGCGCCTCCGCCAGCAGCCGGGCCTGATGATGGAATACCGACGATCACGGTGCGTCCTCAGGCGGCTGCGTCTCCGCAAGGCGGCGGAAGCGAGTGGTGGCAGTCACTGCCCGCGGCAGCAGCATCTACCCCACAGGCTCCTGCGCAACCGCCTCCGATGGGCATGCTTCCGTGGTTGGGTCAGGGCCTCAAAGAGGGTGTGATGGGCCTTGCCAATACGGCTACTGCGATTCCGCATGCCATCACCGATCTTGCCACCGGCGCTCTCGGGCTGAAAAATCCGGTCCAGCAATTCCAGGCGCCGATCGCGCAGGAACCACAGGGCTTCGGTGAAAGCGCGGCGCGGGCGATCGGGCAAGGATTACCGACACTGCCATTGCTCGGCGCTGGAGAAGCTGCAGCCGCTCCGACGCTGCTTCGTGGCGCGGCGGCGGCTGGGCGCTCGATGCTGTCCAACGCCGCTCCGATCATCGTGGGGCAGGTAGGTGGCGAGGCAGCGTCAGAGGCAGCGCCAGAGCCGCTGAAGCCAGCGGCGCAGATGCTGGGGGCGCTGGCGACCGGTGGCGGCGTAGGTGGCGTTCAGGCGCTTGGGGAGGGGCTTGCCAGGGGAGGCTGGCGTGCTGCTGGGTCAATGGGGCTGACACCGCATACGACGTTCCAGGCGCCGGGCGGGGATGCGGTGCGGGCAACCGAACAGCAGGTGCAAGCAGCGCGCGGGCAAATCGAGGCGGCAGCCAATCAAACCCCCGGCGGTGCGACGCGGTTTCAGCAAATGCTGGAGCCGTCGCAATCGTCCGCGGCGACGCAGGCTGTCAGTCCCACCGGGCCAAACGAGATCGTGCCAGGTTCGCAGCCAACGACGGCACAGGTCGCGCCACTGCCAGGTATTGCCAAGCTGGAGGATACCGTTCGGGCGACTGGCGGCGGCCCAACCTTTATGCAGCGAGCGGAGGAGCAGAACGCCGCTCGTGTTGGCGCTATCCAGGGACTGAAGCCACAGGCCGATCCGGCTGCGGTGGGGCAGTTCTTCAAGGACCAGATGGCGGCGCTCGATGCCGCTGGCGAGCAGCAGGTCGGAGCGCAACGTGGTGCAGCGCAACAATCGACCGAAGCCCTTGGTGGCCGTGGGACTCCTGCGGCGTATGGACAGGAGATGCGCGGCGCCATTCAGGGCGCGCTTGATCCCGTCCAAGCGCAGCGGCGCGCGCTGTGGAATGCGGTCGATCCAGACGGCACGCTAGCGCTCCATGCCGATCCGGTGCGGGATGCCTTCAATCAGATCACGCAGGAGCTGACGCCAAGCGATGCACTGACGGGCGGCGAGAAAGCTGTTCTCGCACATGCGCAGGACATCGCTGGCCGGAATGGCGCGATACCGTATTCCGAGCTTCAGTCCTTCCGATCGAACATCCTCAGCGCTCAGCGACAGTCGGCATTTGGCGAGCCGCTGAGTACGCAGGGCATGCGGCGGCTGACGATCATGAAGAACGCCGTCGATCAATCGGTTGCCGACGCGGTCTCAAATACGGCAAAGTCAGATCCTGGTGTCGCTGAAAGGTTGACGCAACTTGGTCAAGCTCCTGTTGGTGTCGGAAGTGGAGAAAGCGCTGGAGGGAGTGCCGTTGGCGGAGCGGCTAGTGTTTCTGGCGCGAGCAGAGCGCAAAGCGCTAGAGCACCAGGATCGGGAGGTATTGCAGGCGCTGGCGGAGTGGAGACTGGCCCAGCAACTGAGCGAAAGCCGGAAAGCCTAACCGACTTCCTTATTGCCAAGGGAGGTGTGCAGGATCAGGGCGGCGATCTGCGTGCGATTGGCGCCGATGCTATGCATCATCGACAGGGCGGCCGCTTGGTAAATCCTAAGGGCGTTCCACTCGATTATGCCCGTGAGGCGGCAGAAGAAGCCGGATTCTTGCGACCAAACTCGACAACTGCTGATCTATTGGATTCCATCGCGAATGAAACTGGAGGACGTCCCACCTATCGCCTGTCAGAGCAAGCTGCTGGAGAGGCGTATGCCAATCAGCGGTCCGATGCAGCCAGAGAGGCTGTGCAGTATGATCGAGCGCGCACGGCTGTCGGCATGGCCGAATCCGATGCTGGCGCGCGGCTGTCTAATCTGGAAATTGATCATGCCACCAGACTTACCATGCTTGGTATGCATCCTGAGCAGGCGATTAGGGAAGCTGTTCGTACGGGCGAAGAGTTGCTCCTTACGCGAAATGCTCAGTTGTCTGATATGGGACAGACTGGTGTTCCATTCGCCGCTCGTCAGGCAGAGATGCCAATTTCTGGTGGGTTAAAAGCGAACTTCGATGCGGCCGCAGCGGAACGTGATGCAGTAGCTCGTGAGGCCACATTCCGCGAGAAAGAACGCTTTGGCCGAGGCCCAGTTGGGCAAGTTCTCGCGCGTGGCAAAGCCGGAACGCCGAACAATGTTCTCGATGCAGATGTGCCAGCGAAGTTCTTCACTGGGCGCCCATCTGAGCCGGCGCAGGTCGAAAGCTTCCTCAAGGCTGTTGGCACCCCACGCGGCGAGGCGCTCGCCCGTGACTATCTAGTGAGCGATCTTCGGCGCCGCGGCATCATCGACCAGGACGGAACGCTGAACGCAAAGCAGTTCGCCACATGGCAGCAGCAGCGCGGCGAGACAATCAAGATGTTTCCAGATTTGGGGAAGGAGTTCGCGGGCGTCGAGGCAGCCCAGCGAACGCTCAATGATGTGCAGGCGTCTCATGCTGGAGCGTTGAAGGATTACCAGAATGGTGTCGCCAAGCACTTCTTGAACGAAGAGCCGGGCCGCGCTGTGCAGAAGATCCTCGGCAGCGCAGATCGCGTGAAGCAGATGCAGCAGGCGATCGGGCGGCTACAGGGTAACCCCGATGCGGTCGCTAGCCTCAAGGGCCACGTCATCGACTACATCCTGGACAAGTTGACCAACTCGCCGAAGGCGACAGAGGGAAATGCTGCGGCGCCAAACATCACCGACGTGGGATCGCTGCGGCCCGATGCGTTCAAGGATTGGGTGGCGGCGAATAACCCCTGGCTCAAGCGCCTATTCGGCGGTCAGGGCATGCAGTCGCTGGAGATGGTCGGTGCCGACCTGCGGCGGCAGCAACTGCGTGGGATTGCATCATCGGGTTCTCCGACGGTCGAGCGTGGCATTGCTGCCCAGCAGCATGGATCGCTCCTGCGCCAACATCTTCCGACCGTCATGGCGCTCCTCGGGGAGAAGATTGCGGAGACTGGCGCGGGGGCGCTTGGGATGCATGGCGTTGCGGGCCTTGGCGTGGAAGCCGCTGGCATGGCGCTTCCCGTATTGGCGCATGCCCTGCGTCAGCGTGGCATCCAGACTACGAACGATCTGGTACGAGAGGCCATGCTGCATCCATCGTTGGCGCGCGAACTGATGGCGCGACCGAAGCAGGCGACCATCGGGAATGTCCTTCAGCGTCGCATCGCACATAACTTGCTGGCCGTCACCGCGTCTCAGGCAAACTCACAGGAAAGCCACCAATGAGAAAACTCGCCTTCCTCTTTTGTCTCCTGGCATGGCCAGCGGCGGCTCAGGTGACGATCCAGCCGGGGCAACGAACGTCCATACCAGTGAGCGGCACCATCACGCTTGGCAACACGTTCCAGAGCGTTCTGGCGGCGGATTCTAATCGCACGGCCTGCGCGATCCAGAACACAGGCACGCATACGATGTATTTCTACCTCGGCGCGACTGCCAGCGCGACAACCTCGAATAGCCTCCAAGTAGCGCCGCTCGGGTGGTTCTACTGCTCGAACCAAGGCGGGACGATCGTGGCGACGGACAACATCGCCATAACGACATCGACAACGAGCGATACGTTCGCGGGGTTTTACCAACATTGACCGCGCCTCAAAACCCTCGGCTCCTGTCCTGGCAGCAGCTTGTCCTCGAAGCCGATCCGAATTGGCAGAGAGACAACCTGCAACCGTGGATTTATGAGTTCAGCAACCGGCGGCTGTTTTACGCGACGATCCCCATGTATGGGCCGCCAACGTCCGGTGGCCTGATTAACGACGGCGGATTCCTGATGCTGGCGGGGGAGACGTTCGGCTATCCGGATTCCGATGCTGGGCTTCCTCCCGGATCGTTCTACTCCAACGGGCTTTTCGTGAGCCTCACGCCAGGAGCTAAGCCATCTCCTCCGTCTACGCCGCCTCTTCTCTTTCCAGGGCTGAGCGCGAGCGGTCTACTTACGTTTGGGCCTGGCACGATCGTTAATTCGTCGGCTGTCCCTGGTTCAACCCAACTCTTCCTGAATGGTGGCTTTGTATGCGTGGCGTGATCCTGGCTTTCGTTCTCGCCGCTGCTTTCTGGCCAACCAGCACGCGTGCGCAATGCTCACCAACTAATCCTACTGCCTGCGGGTCTCCTGGCGTTAATAACCTCTATGTGGGAGGCTTATTGAAACTCAATGCCGGATTGGTGTGTGACGGCACGACCGACGTGACGGCGACCATCCAAGCCGGGATCACCGCAGCAGCGGGAAATGCTACGTATTATATCCCCAACACCGGTTCAGCCTGTCTGATTTCCGCCCGGCTGAATGTGCCAAGCAACACACATCTGATCATCGATGGCACGATCCTGATGAAGGCCGGTGTCAATCAGGACATGCTGTTCACTGTCACCAACGCATCGAACATTGTCATCGAAGGACATGGCATCCTCGACGGCAACAGGGCCACGCAAACCACGCGCGGCGCCGGAGTGATGACCGGGCTCGGAAACTCAATGGTTGTGGTCAAGGATCTGACTATCCAACACATGCGCAACTGGCCAGTGAACATCGTCAACACCACGGGAGCGTGGCTCATTAACCTTACGATGAACGACGCAGGAAACTCGGCTGAGTTCGCCCAGGGGACCAATAACTGCCACGCCAGCGGCCTAAACATATCGAACAATTCCGACTATTCGTTCGCTTTCTACGGCGGTGTGTTCAACTGCGAGATCACCAACAGCAATCTGACGAGCGGCAGCATCGACGGAATAATCGTTCTGAGTGATAGCGGACAGACGGTGGCTTCGCATGACATTGTGATCGCCGACAACGTCATCAACGGAATGGCGCAGGCTGGCATTGGAATAAACAGGCTAGGAGGCGGAGCGGAAAACCACGATATAGTCATATCCAACAACCGCATGTCAGGGGACGGTATCCAAACGCTCAATGGATATTGTGGCATTCGTATCCTTGATGCTCAAGAAGTCCTGGTGTCTGGCAATCACATCAGCAACGACGGGAATGCGACAGTAAGCACTCCGTGCTATGGCATCCTGGCCAGTGGCGCGTCGAATGACATTATGGTGGATGGTAACTTCATCCTCAACGAAGGGCAGCCGTCGAGCGGTCTCGGCGTAGGAATCCAAGTGGGATCAAGCTGCGTCCGGTGCACATTCCAGAACAACACATTGGGAGATAATCAGGGCTCCCCTACGATGGCATTCGGCGTCGGAGGTACTCCAGGAACCGGCAACAGGATCATCAACAACACCATCTATGGTACCATTGGAGATCCGTATTCAGCCGTCTTCGCTACCGACACGGTATTGCAACAGATAGCATCCGATGCGGTCCGCGTGATAGCGGCTGGCAATGGCGGGTCGATAACGGCCAAGCCATATGCGGGGTTCATGCAGCTCAATACGACTCCTGGCACCATTGCTGGCTATACCGTCACAGCTCCATCCGATCCGACGTTGAACGAGGTGCTAACCATAACCTGCAACGGCACCGTGACCGCGCTTACCTTCGCCCCGAATTCTGGCCAGACAGTTAACGGCGGTTCCACAACCTGCGGCCCAGCCTTGTCGGTCCGTTGGCTGTGGAATCTCGCAACGACGACATGGCTCCCGATATGAAGCGTTACACCAGGGAAGGGCCGAAGCTGTGACGCTTTCTCCGGACACGATGGATGACACCGACGTTTCCGGTGCGGGGATGTATTTCCCGCCGAACTCGGGCAATTTTGTCACTCTTCGGACCCTTCTAGGAGGCGCTGTATTCCCATCGGTAAATGTCATGTCGCCTCCGTTTAATGCTACAGGCGGCGGTGTCGTGCCGGACTCCGCGGCAATTAATGCCGCGGCTGCTTCTCTAACTGGTGGTGGAGTTCTAGTCCTTCCGTCCGCTCATACCTTTCTGTTGAATGATACGATCAAGTTACACGGCAATACCGTAATGTGGGCATATGGGGCGATCATCACGTGCACCAGTTCCGCTTCGTGGATTACACCGCCATTTGCTGGCGTCCTATTCGGATTCCAGAACGCAAACTGGGGCGCCAGCGTCATCACTGATCAGAACATCACGATCCTTGGCGGATACTTCAATTGGTCGCCACAACCGACCTCGCACATCATCAATCTCCGGAGCGTCCGCAATGCGCTGGTGCGGGACATCAGAACACTAGGAGGAGGGGATTCTGTCGCGCATCTTAGGTGCGATGGATCTGCCGTCGAGCGCTGCTATCTTGAGAACTTTAGCAACTGCGGCGCAGATCATTATGATTCGCCCCAGAATGGTATCGTGCGGGACTGTATCATCCGCACCACAACCGCCTCGCAGATGGTGAATTTTAACGCCATTGCGGTGGATGGCAGCGTGGGGCATGGCGAAGGATTTTTGCTTGAGGGCAACACGGTTGAGAGCACCGAAGCGACCGCGACGCCAATCCAACTTGAGCCTCTGGGTGCAGGCGGATCCGGCTCGACAATCACCAACGTAAAAGTCATCGGCAACAAATTTAAGAATGTATGGTTGGTTTGCCGAGGCAATATCTCGGACTATCAGGTCGCCTTTAATACCTTCAAAGGATTTCTGAACGCCTCCCAGGCTATCGTGTTCAACACTGTGTCGCCCGATGTTCCAGACGGTGTTAGCGTGGCTTTCAACACAATCGAAGACGCCACGACCACGACGGGGCTTGGCGTGGTTCAGATCGTAGCCACTGATTGGCAGTTCGTTTACAATCAAATCCTAGGCAACGGCTACACGGCTCCTGGACTTGGCGCCCCCACCAACCCTGGAACCGTCTTCGGCAACATCATCTCAAACGGGTTGGTTAACCTGGGCGTCAACACGGTTGGCACATTCGGCTTCAACATGGCCAACAATCAAATTCTGGGGTTGTTCAATTCTGGAGGTACTGGGAGGGTAAAACTGCTTCTCCAGAGCGACAATAACCTAGTGCTGCGAGGCATCGCCGGTGACGGGGTGTCTGAGCGGGTACTCTTCGCGATAACTCAGAACAGCGACACGTCGGACTTTCGGTTCGCGCCGACGGTTACGATGGGAACCGCAGGCGCCAACAATATTCGTGTAACGGGAGCGGGCACCGGAAATAATCCCAAGATGCAAGCCTTGGGCTCTGACACGGATGTGTACCTGTCCTTGGCTGGTCAGGGCGCCCGCGGTGTCAAAGGAAATCTGACCACGACAGCGGCAATTCCGAACACGGGGAATTTAGCGGCAGGAGAGTGGGGCATCTATAAGAACTCCAGCTCGGGCGCTGTGGTGCTGGCTGTCAATGATGCAGGGAGCATCAAGACAGTGGCGCTTACATGATAGAGCCTGGATGGATGGAATTTCGTGATCGGCTAGGCGCCATCAGACGCCAGCAGTTACTCCGAAGAAGGACTGATCTCATGCAATGGTTACGGCTACTCGCCTTTGTCGGGTTCTCCGGGCTGGTGCTACCTGCAAACGCTCAGTCGAGCATTCTTGGCAGTTCGCCTATAATCACAACGTATAATTCCACAACCAGTGGTATCGTCTTGTCTGGAACGATGGTTCGCATCATCGCCCAAGGTCAGGGCGGCTGCGGCGGCGCAGGCGCCGGCGTTACTACGCCGTTTACCGGCGCTGGCGGCGGCGGCGGCGGCGGCGGTTACTCAAAGGATACCGGGTGGTTCCCGGTCTCACAGTTATCTGGGACCGGCACCGTGACTATTGGCACGCAGTGTACAGCTACCGCTGGTGCTGGCGTCGGTGGAACCGGGCCGAACGGTTCGGTTGGAGGGAATGCTACATTCGCCATGACTGGACTGCCCGCGAACCTCGTCGGTTATGGCGGGGGGGGTGGTGCTGGTGCGGTCGGGG